>OJJK01000381.1_pt1 | contig 18432 bp, 20 predicted proteins | sample 1596271 | NCBI WGS metagenome assembly OJJK01 (sample SAMEA4350142, study PRJEB24818) | metagenome | biome: human; feature: gut; material: faeces | place: Denmark | collected 2013-09 | reverse complement strand
TGTAAAAATCCTCTCTGCTCAGCATGAGTGTTCCCTTTGTGGTGTAGGAACCTTAAGGAAACAACATGTTGGGTGGAGCGGACAATCCAAATGGTGAATTACTGTCTTATATCATTGGCGCTGACAACTCGTGCCGGATTAACCGTATCGCGTCGTTTTCGCCAGTACCGGTAACTGCTGCGGTGTATTTCCAGAGCAGAACACAGGCTGACAACCGTGTGGCTGTCACTTAGTCTGGCGGCTATCGTGAACCGTTCAGCGAGTCGGACATTAAGAGCGCGGTAGCCTTTTTTAATATCGTATTTTGTTCCTCCAGACGGCGAACTTGCTTTTCCAGCTCGCGGATACGTTGCTGGTCTGGAGTAATGGGTGTGGCAGAGGGCGTAATACCCTGGCGCTCTCGCCTGAGCTGGCGTACCCAGCTCTCAAGCGTGGTTGAACCGACATTCATCGCTTCACTGGCCTGTCGATATGAGTAGCCCTTATCAACAATCAGCTGTGCACATTCCAGCCTGAACTCAGGGGTGAAGGTTCGTTTGGTTTTCTTGTTCATTAAGTCACCTGTTTTGTGTTGTGGTGAGAATATCACCTTTCATCAGGTGGCCAAATTTAGTGTGCCACTACACTTATAAGCGGTTGTGTATGCTGTTTCCCTAGAATGATTTATCCACATATCCGGAGGCTCGATCCAGTAAACAGATCCATGAATGATCAACAAAGGATCCATTAAAGATCCCGATACCGCTGCAAACCTTGTCACTCATGGGCCGGGACCACGTTCACATAAGCTGTGGCATGTTATGGATAAACTGTAACAGGTTCATGATAAGCTGTATTCAGTAATGCATATACTGAAGTAAGTTAATGACATAAACTATGGTCAGTACGCCAGACTCAGTTGTTAAATACAGACTGCAGGTTTTTCTTCAGTCAGTTGACGGGGTTCTGACACACGATTTTCTGTTTATTCTTTTACTGTCCACAGGCAGGAGGCTTTCTGGAAAACGAAAATTCAGACATCAAAAAACTGTTCGGCGAGGTGGATAAGTCGTCCGGTGAGCTGGTGACACTGACACCAAACAATAACAACACCGTACAACCTGTGGCGCTGATGCGTCTGGGCGTCTTTGTACCGACCCTTAAATCACTGAAGAACAGTAAAAAAAATACACTGTCACGCACCGATGCCACGGAAGAACTAACGCGTCTTTCTCTGGCCCGTGCAGAAGGATTCGATAAGGTTGAGATCACCGGCCCCCGGCTGGATATGGATAACGATTTCAAGACCTGGGTGGGGATCATTCATTCCTTTGCCCGCCATAACGTGATTGGTGACAAAGTTGAACTGCCTTTTGTCGAGTTTGCAAAACTGTGTGGTATACCCTCAAGCCAGTCATCACGCAGGCTGCGTGAGCGCATCAGCCCTTCCCTGAAACGCATTGCCGGTACCGTGATCTCCTTTTCCCGCACCGATGAGAAGCACACCCGGGAATACATCACCCATCTGGTACAGTCAGCCTACTACGATACTGAACGGGATATTGTTCAGTTACAGGCTGATCCCCGCCTTTTTGAACTGTACCAGTTTGACAGAAAGGTCCTTCTTCAGCTTAAGGCGATTAATGCCCTGAAACGACGGGAGTCCGCCCAGGCACTCTACACCTTTATAGAGAGCCTGCCCCGGGATCCGGCACCGATATCGCTGGCGCGGCTGCGTGCACGCCTCAATCTGAAGTCTCCTGTATTTTCCCAGAACCAGACGGTCAGACGGGCAATGGAGCAGCTGCGCGAGATTGGATATCTTGATTACACGGAGATCCAGCGGGGGCGGACAAAACTCTTCTGCATTCACTACCGGCGTCCCCGGTTAAAAGCACCGAATGATGAGAGTAAGGAAAATCCGTTGCCACCTTCACCTGCGGAAAAAGTCAGTCCGGAGATGACGGAGAAACTTGCCCTGCTTGAAAAACTGGGCATCACGCTGGATGACCTGGAAAAACTCTTCAAATCCCGCTGAACATAAACTGTAGTCAGATAAGAGAGACTCTTTACTGACTACAGTTTATATTAACAGGTGCAGTGAGTGATGTGCTCACTGTAGTTTATATTCAGTTTCCTGCTGTACTGTCTGTGGCTGAGCTGCCATCTGCCTGTTCCTTACATAAAACATGGCTTACTCACTACAGCTTATCTACCTGCTCCAGCTTATGTTATGTCTGTTCTGCTTACCACTGCTTATATAAGGAAGCGTGTATGCCGTCACTTCAGGGGAGGCAGCGTACGCAGGATCTCTGCAGCATCCCACCCGTCACCTGTGAAAGGCACTGCCAGCGTGGCAGCCATATCCAGCGCAAACACCCGCGTATAAACCTCCATCGAACGTGGATCCCTGTGACCAGCCAGTGCCTGGATGACTTTCCGGGGCTGGCGGTGATAGAGCATGTGCATGATATAGCTGTGCCGGAAGGTATGTGGTGTGACCGGAATCGAAAAGTGTACCCCGTCAGCTTCGGCCCGTCTGACAGCCTGCTTCAGCCAGTTGCGCATGGTTTCGTCGGTCACGGCCCATAATGGTTCACGACGACGGGGCCGGGTGGTGATCATCCAGCTTTCCATCTGCCTGACATAGCTTATATCTGTCAGCGGAACCAGGCGGACCTCATCTTTTGGCGGGCGTCCGCGTCGCGCACGCACTTTTTCGGACAGGATCCGCACAAACGGTCTTACACCATCCAGATCAAATGATTCCGGCGTCAGCATCCGGGCTTCACCAATACGCATTCCGGTATTCCAGAGGGTGGCGAACAGCATATGGTGACGCTGATCCGGCATATAGAAGAGAAGGGCACTCACTTCCGGGGCCAGCAGGTAGGCCGGTGTGGCCCCCGTGGAAGTGGCCATTCTTCTCAGGGAGAGCGCTGTTGCAAAATCCACCCCCGGCGCAATGGGTAACAGGGAGACGCGTTCTGGTGAATTCTGCAGGGGAATGACATTGTTCATGAGTTATTTTTCACGTAGCACACGCACTGTTTATGGATACAGGTATTCTGACCTGAACGCCCGGATCCTTCCACGACAATAAATCGCAGCGCCCGGATCCTTTTATTTTCTTATCACGCATTATTGCGGGTAAAACCAAATACGTAAAGGCGCGTTTTGCAGCAGGGATCCAGTATTAAGCCAGTCGTGGCGCGGGCTGAGGGCTGGTTTGCCGTTTTTGGGAGAATTGGGGTAATGCCAGGTATGTATGGGGGCGGTGCAGCAGAAGATGAAACACAGGAAAAAGCGTTGCAGGGTTCAGATAGTCTGCAGAAAATGTACTCAGCATCATATCTCTGTCCGTATATATGGAGATGCGGAACAGAAATCAGAATGTGCGGACGTACAGAGCCTCACAGAAAGACGCCTTCCTTTCACATATACAGAATACTGATTATTGTTTTTTACACTGGTGCAGCAGGCAGTTTTTTAAGGCATGATGTCAGGATACCTTGCGTGAACAGGATAAATCGGCCTGAAGTGCTTTCTCTGTTATTCTCTTCACTTTCTTTTGCTGTTGTTCATTTATTATCCTGATTTTTCGACTGTTTCCGATGTCGTAAAGCACCCACCGTTTGTGATAATGCGTAAACCCGTCAAAAACTGACATGATGAAGGCCATTTGCTGATAGCGATGAGGTCTGTGGCATAAATGTTTTTTTTGATTAACGGACAGCTACGCGATGACACAAAAAGATACACGGTGAAAAAATTATATGGTATATAATTTCGCACGGGATAATGTGCCAGTTCTTTATATCTTTCATACTCTCAGGAAAATTAATTCCTCCATATTGTTGTCCATCCGTAAGATGTGCATCAAAAGTATAAAAAATATTTTTAAATAATCAATTAAATATAAAAATAAACTTTTATTTACGTATATTTAACTTTGTTTGTGTGCAGATGTTACATCTTCTTGTTTGCAACAAAGTGGTGTGTTATGCTGTATTTATGATATATGGCAGGATAAAGCACTATGGTGTGATTGGTAATCCAGCATTAGAGGATTTGCAGATATAAAAAAACTAAATAAGTTATCTTTACATAAATAAATCTGAACGATAGTATTCATCCACACTGTTAACAACTATTTTGTTAACTATTTTGTTAACTATTTTGTTAATTGTTATGTTATTAACTATATTGATAAGATATTGCTCTGAAGTTATATGTGTCAAAATAATGCAAATTCTGTTTCAGAATACGTACGTTTAAATATCATGGTGAAAAAAGGCGAAGTATTACCCGGAACCATAGAAGGAGAGCATTTCTGGCTTCTTATGGAAATATTACCAATTCACAGTAAAAAAATCATTAATGCCATGCGTGATCATCTCGTTTTCGGTATATCACGTAAAGAAGTCTGTGAAAAATACAGTGTCAATAATGGTTACCTGAGTATCAGTATTGCAAAGCTAAATTACACCCATCAGATTGTCAGAAACATGATTCATTATTACAAGGACAGGCAATGAACTGTTTATAATATTATGTACCGGAGAGAACTTAAATTATTTTATACATAAAAGTATATGTCATGCTGACATAATATTCTTAACTGTCAGAAGTGCTAATCTGATATTTTTATTATTTTTCTGCCCACTTTAAGAATAAAGGTGGAATAAAAACCCGAAGCTTTGAATTTATTGCGGACATAAGCCTCAGTATATGATAAGAGCAGTGAATTCGCAGATTATATTTCATACTGAATGAAACTGGAAACAAAATGAGTGGTTATTCGTTAAAAACGATTAATGGAAATAGCATCATAAAAAAAACGGATGGACAGAACATCCGTATTTCATTTTTTAATGGCGAGGGTATTCCGGAAGATGTTAACGTTTCCAACGTTTATGTTGCCGCTTTCACACTTGTCTGCCTGCATCACGGGCATGTAACCATCACTGATGAGCGAGGGCGAACAATACATTGTGTTGCACCGGGGTTGATGGTGCTTGAACGGAATCAGTTGATAAATATCACGATGCAGGAAGTGGATGGTCATCTTTCCTTTGATGTACTGGATATCCCTCATGAGTTATTAACCATCGCACATGAATTGCTTATTGAAAAACTCCAGACAGAGCATCAGCCTGGAGAACATCCTTTCAGGATTGTTTACAGCAATGATTTCGCAGCAAGAAAAGAAGTGTTTGATTTGCTTAGATTTACATTGTCGCAGGAAAAAAAAGGCATCTTCGAAAATGAGGAAAAAGAAAATATAGCGACATATGCTTTATTGCTGTTGCTCTCAGGCTTTATTCATGACACCGCTTTTGCAGGTATAATCTCCCGTTCAGCAAAACTGAGCGTGAAATACAAAGTCTATAATCTGCTTTACACAGAGCCGGATAAACAGTGGAAACTGAATGATGTGTCCTCAGCTATTTTTATGAGTGCCTCCACTCTCAAAAGAAAACTGGCTACAGAAGGGACGACATTCAGTGAGCTTTATATCACCGCGAGAATGAACCTTGCCAGTAAGTTGCTCAGAACCGGTAAATACAGCGTTACCAATGTGGCAGTGTTATGTGGCTATGACAGCGTTTCGTATTTCATTGCCTGTTTTAAGAGGCAGTTTAACATTACCCCCTCCGCCTTTATGAAATCAGTGAATCACTGAACAACGAAGCATAATGCGTATAAAAATTATTATTCCTCTGTTTTTTTTATTTGTCTGCAGAACCGTTTCTGCAGACTGTTTTGAGCAGGCCGGGTATGACAGTAATATAGACCCCGATTTGTTAAGAGCCATTGCAAAAGTGGAGTCAAATTTTAATCATCTGGCAATCGGTAAAAATCCGGTAAGAGGATTTGGTGTGGGACTTATGCAGATAGACTCGCAGAACTTTGCTCATTTGAGAAAGTTTAATATTTCGCCAGAAATGCTGCTGGATGCCTGCATCAATGTTTATGCCGGTGCCTATTTTCTCCGACTGGCCGTAAACAGAATGGGCAATAACTGGGATGCTGTGGGAGCCTACAATGCCGGCTTTTCCAGAAAGCCACAACAGATAAAACGACGCTATCAGTATGCGTCAAAAGTTCGTCTGCATTACCGTGATCTGAAGAAAAAGTAAAAGACATGGGTTGGACCTGATTTTTATATTAATTGCTCTGTCAGAGATATCGCGTGATGTTTTCAATTCATAAAATACATTCATTAGTAAGTTTAAGTAAAAAACTGCTAATAAAATATCGTAAACAAAGGAAGGGAACCGGAAAGATTGGGTTAGGTTTTTTACTGGGAGTAATATATGTCATGGTGCTCTCCTGGTTCCTTCCTCTTGTTTATGATGAATATATATTATGGTTCCATGACCTTTTCAGGTTGGTTGAATCAGTTGTCAGTAGATAAAATCAACAGGAGGAATGCTTATGCTATCCGTGTATAACCGGACACAGAAATTTAAAGAAGAGGCGAGAAAAAAAATCGCCAAATACCATGAATTACGTAAACAACGTGGTATGAGCCTGCTGGAAGTTATCATTGTTCTTGGTATTATCGGCACAATTGCAGCCGGTGTTGTAATTCTGGCTCAGCGTGCTTTCGATTCACGAGCAGTAACTGACCTTGTAACGAATACTAATACTGTGCGCGTTGCAATGAAAGATGCGTATCAACGCGATGGTGTTTATCCGGATTATGTATCGCCATTAAATTTAACGTCAGATACAATTAAGACAGATACAGGGAAAATTCCAGCTGCACAGCTAGTCCAACTTGGCAAGATTACGCCTGATGAAGTTCGAAATAACATTTCCGGTGACTTTATTGCTATTGGTGGAGCTTTGACCTCAGATGGTGCTACTGTTAAGAAAGGGTTTGCTATTGAACTTAATGGCCTAAGTCAAGAACAGTGCCGTTCAATTCTTGGACAGGTTGGAAATAACTGGGAATATGTTGCTGTTGGAAATTCAGCTTCCGGATCATATGCAATGCAAACGGCTGGGGTTAATATGTCTGTTGCTGCTACTGGCAACATTTTAAGAACTTTGGGAACAGATGGACAAAAAACATTAACTGCAGAGAGGATTCTAGGAACTTGCACAGCAACTGTGAACTCAATTACTTTAGGTAGCCGTTAATTTTTTCCAAAAGGTACTAGTTTAAATATGATAGGCTAGTACCTTCTCACAGAGATAATTTTATGAAAATGAGAGGCTTCACACTTCTGGAGATGATTATCACTCTCGCTATAATGGGTGTAGGGATGATATCAGTAATTAAGTATAAAGAAAAAGAAGCTGATGAGGCACGGCGACAAATTATATCAGATGCATTGATTTCAGAAGTGGCAGGAATTGTGGATTTTGTTGCTGAAGAACAGATATCAGTCGTTGAAAACAACAAAGAAAAAGAAATTACAAATCCACTTTATGATCAGACAGCTGGAGTTCCTTACATAAATCGAACTAATAATAAAGATTTAAATGCAGCCATGTCTGCTAATGCCACTGAATTAATCGACTGGAGCGCAGGAAACAATACAAGAATCCATTTTACAAGAAAATATTGTATAAGTACGGGAACACAGGGAAAGTATGAATTCAGTAAGGATTATATTCCATGCAATGAATCCGCAGTTCTGGCAAACAGTGATTTAAAAATAGAACGTATAGATTTTGTGGGTGCTGATGCAACAGTTGCCAGTGCGATAGAGCGCGTGGACTTTATTCTTGGATTTGAAAAGGTGAGTCCCGAAGGAGCATTTCACTTTGCAAACTATTTAAACGCTTTAGAGAAGGCTGCTGAGAAACATTCTATATCATTTAAAGATATTTATGTGGTTGAAAAAGGTCAGTCTGGTGTTTCAAGTTGGGCACTTACTAAAGTCTCGGGACAGGCTTTAACTATATCTGATTTGTCTAAAAATATAGGTTCATTAAGCAAGAATAAGAACTATGGTTTACGTATAAGTATCGATCCAAATACTGGTAAATATTTACGTGCTGACGGGCGTGTCGGAGCCGATAAACTTTGCTGGAACATCGATAGTAAGATGTCCGGACCATGTCTGACTGCTGCTAACGATGGTAATAATCTGGTTTTAACCAAAGGAAAAGCAGCATCAAATAATGAACCTGGTTTATGCTGGGATTTGAATACAGGTACGAGTAAACTATGTTTGACACAAGTAGAAGGTAAAGATGAAAATGATAAGGATGCCTCTCTTATTCAATTAAAAGATGATAATGGGAACCCAGCGACAATGCTCGCGAATGTTTTGGTTGAAGAGAAGTCAATAACGGATCCAACGAAAAAAGTATACCGTACAATACCAAACACTACATATGCTTCTTTTGGAAACAGCACTGACAGTGATATTGTCATTAATAACCCTGATACGTATAAGGGTAACGTAACAACTGAAAAGGGCCGAATTGAACTGAATGTGCAAGAGTGTCCAGTATCTCCAAATGGACAGAAATTATATCCAAGACTCAGTGCTTCAATTGCTTCTGTTGTAGCTGATACAAAAGATAATACAGGAAATTATCAGGCAGATTTTAGTCATCTTAGCACAAACAGAAATAGTGGAGGACAGCTGGGATATTGGTCTGGTTCGGCTATCCAGGTTAACCAGTCTGGAGGAAAATGGTACATCACTGCAACAATGGGCGTATTCGACCCAGTAAATAACACAACATCGGTGTACCTGAACCCTAAATTTCTTTCAGTAAATATCACAACCTGGTGCAGTACAGAACCACAAACCTAATGTAATGGAGAGGATAAAATGAGAGCAAAATGGGGTGTTTTTTTCTTCCTTAGTATTCTTTCTTCGAGTGCACTGGCATCTCCTGTAGCAAGCACTGATAAACCCAGGAGTCCATTCAGTGTTGATCGTCAACCAGCAGCCGATAGTGTGGAAGAACGAGCTAATATTAGTACCAATAGAATTTTATATTCGCTTACTCTTAATGAAAGCTCGCTTCTCAGTCAGGAAGTAAAAAACTGGGCTCAGAAGCAGGGTTATAAGCTTCTGTGGAAAAGTGATAAAGATTATATTATATATAAAAATGTAAACTTAAGCGGACAGTCCAATGAAGATATTTTAAGGTCTTTGGGGGAGCTGTTTTCTTCAGAACAATATGGGTTAGTTGTTAAATTATACGCCGGAAACAACGTACTGGTTATCGACTCTCAATGAATGTCAGGTATAAGAATATGAAGTTAAAAATATCCATGATGTTAGTTTTATTGGCATTGCAGGGATGTTCATCATTTGATGATAAGTTTTCAATTGAGAAAAGTCTGTCGCCAGAAGTTGGTTTGATCGAGGCTGAGGATGTAAAATCTTCTCCATTTATTGTCTACAAGACCCCATATCTTGGAGAAAAAGTAGCTTACAGTGAAAAAAAGAAAAGACTACTTGAGCAGAATATCTCAATTACCAGTTACGATTCTATGACACTGGATGCTGTAATGGATACAGTGGCATCACAGGCGGGGCTCTCATACAGAATCAAAGAGACATATCCAGGACAGAATAAAGATGATTTCGTCGAAGAATTTCATAATGTCAATTTTCGCGGAACAGTAGATGAATTCATTCGGTACATCTCAGCATTGTATGATGTTAGTGTAAAAGTGGATGAAAACAACATTCTTAATATCTCATATTATGATAATTATGCAATAAAGCTTGATTATTATGGCGAGAATAATAAATTCGAAACCAGTATTGATCTTTCAGGTAACGAAGCAACCACTTCTGGAGGGGTGAAGGGTAAATCTGAGCTGAAGTTTGAATCAACTTTCTGGTCAGATGTTGAAAAACTTGCAGAACAGTATGTCAGCAGTAAAAATTATAATATCATCAAAGATGCATCAGTTCTGGCATTTATTGGAAGACCTTCTGAGTATCGAATGCTCGATAATGTGCTGAAAAAGTATCGTGAAGATAACAGCCGACAGTTTGTTTTAACGTATAAGATTTTTACTATTGACAAGAAAAAAGTCCGTAAACTGGGAGCTGCTGCAAATTTGAGTTATTTGAACGGCGGAACCAGCATTGGTATTGATACGAGCTTATTGTCTTCATTAAGTGGGGCAACCTTTGGTCGTGATTTTATCGTTCCTGTAGAAAATACACAAAATTTCAACATTACCGGAAAGATTGAGGCAATTTATCAACTGACAGGTAAAAATGTGTTACAAAGTGGCACTTTTATTACCAGAAATAATGTTCCTGTGCCAGTGAACCTGACTCAGACTCAAAACTATATCTCAGGAAGGACGCAGACTACAAACTCATTAACATCTGTTTCTGACACGACAATTGAAACAGATAAAGTTATTACGGGGTCCAGTTTTATTCTGACACCGCGTGTACTTTCAGATGGTTCAATTGAGGTCAGTAGCGCATTTACTAAGAAGACGCTGAATTCTATAGAGAATTTCGAATCGGTGCAGTTACCAAATGTCAGCACAACAGAAATGTTTAATACATCTGTACTTAAACCCGGTACTCTGATGATGGTTGCGAAATATGAAGGTGGCGAAGAAAATGACTCTCGCGGAGCCATGATTTTTGGTGGCGAATATAATCGCGAAAACAGTGATAATACCATCGCAATGGTTGTAGGTATTGACTATTATCGGGCACCTGTTATGGCACCATAAAAATGAATCTTGAACAGATTTCAGATGAAAAAATTGCGCTGGAGGTTTTATGGATATCCTCAGAGAACGTATCAAAAAAGATCACAGACACAAGGGAAAGAAGTTGGCGAAGATTCGTAGACAGACATTACAGGAAAATTGAATATACAAATTCAGAAAAAAAACTATGTCTTGGATACAGTCCTGATACATCTTCCCAGGCTCAACCTTTTGCTCTTTATATTCGCAATATTTTTGGAGATGGCATTTACTATACAAATGAAGAAAGTGATAAAAATTACTTATTAGTTATAAACAACGGTGAAGTCATGGAAGGAACAGATGCCTATCTTAACAATGCGTTGTTTGAGAGGTATAGGAAACAATTACAATGTGAAGAATACGCATCTCTACAATGGAACTGTCTGACAATTACACATATAGATGAGGTAATTGAAGCAAATAATTTGTATAAGAGAAAAAATAAAAAAAAGAAAATCACATATCTTTCAGTTATGTTAGGCGCAGGAGTGATTTTTCTTTTATTATTTTCCTTTACGCTTAAGATGTTCTTGGTGAACTGATATGAATTTATCTAATTTTGACTGGAAAACCTATCTTGCAAAAATACAGAGACAGTCATACCTTGCTATTGGGGGGGCAATATTTGTATTCTTTTGTATTTGTGCAGGAGGCGTTTGGTACTTTTATGAACAAAAGGAGTCTGCTAAGGAAGTTGAGAAGAAGCGGCAAGAGCAGGAACTGGCAAATAAAATAAAAAGTATTAATGATTATTATGCTGACATTTTAAGTGGTTCTTCAACAACTAAAGCAATAGATATTTTTTTGGCTATTAACCAGAGTAGTGTACCTCTCTCATTATCTGGTTTTAATCTTGATTTATATTCTTGTGATGTGAACAGTTGTACTTTTAGCTACAGCACAACAAATGAGAAAATATTCAATATCCAGGAAGTTAATTTTTTAGGTGAATACTATAAAGCTAATATTTCAGAGAAAGGGCTAGAATATCAGATAAGTCAATCATCACTGGCAGATAATGATTTACGAGAAAAATATAATTCCATGGAAGATATCCCTGTTGCTGATTGTAGTGAGTTGGTCAACTATGTACATTCCTTTAACTCTCTTACATCCGATAGTAAAGGAAAAATTGTACTTTCCGGTTATCCCGACTCAAGCATCAGTTCTGTAGAAGATGTGCTTCCAGAGATAAAAAAGAAATATGGGTTTAAAAATGTACAATGGAGTACAACATTACCTAATGATATTCTTAGTGTAACATCTTTCCTGAGTCGTCAGGCTTATAAAGAGTCTTTTCGTGTAAATAAAATTGAAAAAAAACAGTCTTCCGAAATTGAAATTTCAGGGAATTTATTATGTGCAATTTAAAGTTATGCTCAGTATTTTGTTTTGCAATTTCAGGTGTAATAATTTGCAGTAATGCATCGGCCCAGGAGTCGCAGGATAAGTCCGAAAAGGTAACTCCGGCTCAGGAACAGATTGTGCGTATGCTTGAAGAAGATTTAAATTTTGAATCTCAGCGGAAGCAATTGAGCAATGAACTGGCACTGGAAAAGTTACGTCTTGAATTAAATAAACTCAAGGCAGAAAATCAGCCTGTAGTTCAGTTTACACCATCTCCCGCTGATGAAAAGAAGAGTGAGTTATCATCAGTAAAGCTGGCCTCACCTCCGGCTATTGTACTTGTGTCCGAAGTGGCTGGTTTGTCCCGAATCCTCGTAAAGGACGGGGAAAGTATAAAATTGCGTAAGCCCTCAGAGATTTTTACCGCGATTAATGGAAACAAATACAGATTAGTTTCTCTGGGTAATCAGAAATACACACTGAAGGATGTGCAATAGTGGGTAATATTTTACTCAGAGAACTGAGCAGCCATACTTACAGAAATGAACAGTGGCATTTCTTTATTTTAGAGGAGGACCTCCTTTTAGGAAAAAATAATGAAAATTATTATTTAATACAAAAAAATACAGATGAGATACTTCCCGGGAAAGTACAGGCTGACCTTACATACCTGAATCTTGTACATAAAGTTAAAATGACGGGCCTTGCAGTCGTTGATTCTGATTTATACTATCAGCTTCTGGAAGATATCTCATTAGAGAATGTAAAGCGTCGTGACATTAATTCCAGTTCAATTCAGCAGGAACTGGAAGCACTTTTGCTACATGCTGTTAATCGCGGAGCCAGTGACCTCCATATTACTCGTGGTGATGTTATGGCCAAAATAGAACTACGTATAAATGGAGTCCTTGTTCTCGATCATCAGTTATTATCATCAAAATGCGATGAACTAATATTTGTATTGTATAACGTTCAGGCTTCAACGCGTGATACAACCTGGAACAGAGCAATTGCGCAGAGTGCAAATATATTATATACATTAAACGAACGAAGTTATCGTTTCAGATATGAGCATTATCCTATCTTTGGTGAAGGTGATGGATGTTATCATTGTGTTCTGCGTATTATCCCTTCAGGGCTATCTACAGTGATAAATCCTGATCTTGCTAAGTTAGGTGTATCTGATGCCGAAGTAAGAGATATACAAAGAATACTAAGTAATCCTTACGGTGTTTATTTCATAGCAGGAACAACTGGTTCAGGAAAATCAACGACGTTGAAAAACATGATGGAATGGATGCAGATTAATCGCTACGATGATAAAGGGTGTTTTTTAACAGTTGAAGATCCTGTTGAATATCAAATTTATGGCGCTAAACAAAGCTCTGTTCTGGATGGAGAAAATGGAGGTTTTCACTCAGCAATAAAATCATCTTTGCGGCGTGATCCTGATGTTCTGATGGTTGGTGAGATCCGTGATCCCGTATCATCAAATGCTCTTGCCGGAGCCGTGGAAAGTGGACACTATTGTTTCACAACTGTGCATGCAGGAAATATTGTTACGTTATTACAGCGTCTTTCAGCTTTAGGTATCAGTAGTGATAAATTATCAACGCCTGGATTTATTGCTGGTTTGCAATGTCAAAAATTAATTCCAGTTTTATGTAATAATTGCAAACTTGATTGTGAAACGGAAATTCTCGGACGAAAATTCATATTAAGTAAAGTGAATGAGCAGGGATGTGATGATTGTAATTTTACAGGAGTGAAATCACGACAACTGGTAATGGAATATTTGATTCCTACTCATCGTGAGCTGGAAGCATTAGCAAATCAACAATGGCTTAATGTGTACTCTATATGGCGGGAGAAACGTTTTACATCGGAAGGGGTTTCTGAAGGATTTGCTATAAAGGAAAAAGTGTTTATGCATGTGTTGAAGAAGCGTGCATGTTATCACTGGTTCATGATGGAATTTGGGGCAATTCCGGATACAGATATGGAGGTATTACTTGAAAAAATTCAATAAAAAACAACGTATTTATCTCTATCAGTTTTGTGCAGATATGTTGCATTCAGGATTACCGATCTATGACTCTATTGTAAAATTGCGATCTGAAGGTGAAGCATTACTGGGGAAATCGTTTGCAAAACGTCTTGATTATTTAATGGAACGTATGAAAAACAGTCCCTCAGTATCTGCATCCTTTGACACCCTGATTCCGACAGAAGAGTTAAGTGCAATTACTGCTGCGGAGAATAGTGGTAGCCTGGCTGAAGGTTTTAACAGTATGGTGTTGACCATAAATTATCAGGAAAAACTAAAAAGCCAGCTAATAAAATCTGTTACTTTCCCAGCAATAATGATGGTGCTGGCTCTAATTGTTATAGCCGGTTATGCTGTAAAAGTATTTCCTGCTTTCGAAAAGGTTGTTGCTGTTTCCCGATGGCCAGGAGTAACTCAAAGTCTTTACTATTTTGGCACGGCTTTATATAATGGGTTATGGATCACAATCCTTATCTCTTTTGTTGTATCTGTATTTACAATTCGTTTCATCATGTTTAATTTTCATGGAGAGTTAAGGGATAAATTTCTTGACCGAATCGTGCCTTTTTCTATCTATAAAAAACTTGTGGTATCAGTACTGATTAATGATTTGTCATTAATGATTAAAAACAGGATTCCTCTGGCGAATTGCCTCATTATTATTGAGAAAAATGCGAATCGATGGCTTAAATCTCATATCAGAAAAATGCAGGATAATATGGCCAAAGGTCTGGGATATAGTGATGCATTTAAAACAGGACTTCTTGGTGGTGATGAATTACTGAATATCAGTCTTTATGCCAGTTTGCCATCTTTTGATCAGGTTCTTGGAACGGTATCTGATAAGGCAAAAATTAAAATTGAGCAGAACATTAACGTCCTTGCAGGAATGTTAAAATCCCTGTCCACTTTAGTTCTGGGGGGGTGTGTCGTATGGGTTTTTATCGCGCTGTTTGCGCTTTCTGACGAACTGTCAAAAATGACTGGTTGATACAGGAGATAGTTATGAAAACTAGATTCAAATATGGACTATTAGCTGCAGCTATATTCTATTCACTACCGGGGATGGCATCTACAACCTCCTCTGAAGGAGGTGCATTTACAGTTAAGATGGCAAAATCTTCTACTGTAGATGATATCAAGGGATGCCCGACACTGGAAACCCCGCTGAAGCTGACTTTTACCGAAGATATGATTCCAATTAAAGCAGAGAATTCTAGCATCTATTCTTATTATGATGGGTGGCTTGGTGTCGGTGTCGGTAATAATAGAGACACCCCGTATCCATGGCAGGATCTATTAGGTAATACCCGATATACAGCTAAAAATCATGAAATCCATATTTATGTAGAGTTTTTTAAGGAGCCTGTAAACCGTTTTTCTGATAAAGGGGGTATTTTTACATATACAGATCCAAACGGAATAATGTATTCTAATGGCGAATATCCTTGGCAGCAGGTACCTGAATTAGGAAAGAATGTTTATAAAGCTGTTATCACTCAATGGAATAAAGGTGAAACCAAGAATATTTATTTGCCTGGCCGTGATTTTAAAAATGTAGAGGTTTTTTACTTCCAGGATAATGTTCCTTACTGGGATGACAGAAACAATTATAAAAAAATGAAAGAAAGGCTTTCGAAGCTGAAATCAGAATATACTCAATCTGAAATTCAAACAAAATTGCCGTCCCAAGAAGAGTCTACCACTGGTGATTACGCACCTAAACCTGGTGACACTGTTCGCACGGCAGAGGCTCTATATCTGTATCAAAAACTAACTCGAGCCAGTGTGAATGAGTCGAAAATTAACTTCGAACAGATAAGAGGACAGTTTAACAATTTAAGAAATACCTGGTGGACACAAGAACTAATTTTATTTGGAGGTCAAGGCAAAGAAAGTTTACGAAATAAAATAGAACTTAATCAGAATAATTACGTGATGAAAGATACAGGTGTTTTTGATAAGGCTTTAAAAATTGAAAGTATTGATTTGAAACTGATGGAGAATAAAAGAGTTGGCTCGAGATTTAGTGGGCCTAATGGACTTAAAGGCACTTATATTGCGAGTTATGACAGAACGGATTTTTCTATGACACCAGAAAATATCAAAGCTTGCGGTCTTGATTAATTATGTATGTTGAAATCGGCGTTTTCTTTTTTTTATTCATTACAGGTTTGTGCATTGGTAGTTTTTTAAATGTGGTCATCTATCGCATTCCTTTGTCGCTCATAAAGCCTCAGGACGATATTTTTAATATAGCATGGCCACCTTCACATTGTACTAACTGTAAAAATAAAATTCTCAAAAGAGACAATATACCTTTATTAAGCTGGTTATTATTGAAAGGTCAATGCCGATTTTGTGGTGGCGTGATATCTTCACGCTACCCAATTATAGAATTAATCACAGGTCTGTGTTTTTCTGTAATTGGATTATGGATGTTTGATTTCTTAAATCAGCAGCCATTGGTAGTAATTTCTGTTCTGTTTCTGTTCTCAGTTTTACTTTGTCTGACAGTTATTGATCTTGACCATTTGTTATTGCCTGATAGCTTAGTTTTTACTTTATTATGGACAGGGCTACTGGCAGCAACATTTGAAATTTCACCTGTTCATCTTAAAGATGCCGTTATTGGAGTTTGTGGAACGTGGTTATTTCTTACTGTAATTACATATCTTTTTACCGTCATCAGAAATAAAGAAGGCCTCGGTGGTGGTGATGTTAAATTAATCAGCGCGCTATCCGCATGGGTTGGCTGGTACTATATTCCAGCGTTGCTAGTCTTTTCATCTGTAATTGGTTTTATTTTATTCTTTATTGCAAAAAGAAAAATGGAATTCAGTTCCGATACAGAGAGGACCCTATATTATGTAGTTCCATTCGGTCCAGCTATATCGTTAACTGCATTTTTCATATATTTATCTAGTATCAACAAAGTGAATTTTATTGATGGTGTTTATGAATACTTTCTCTTATTTCTATGAGAAATGCATAGAGATTTAATATCTATAGGGATTTTCTAAATCAAACTTTTCTTCTGACTCATGCCATATCCTTCAGTGTATTTATATATTTGAAGGATATGACGTCAGAATTTAATGCTTCATATTGATATATTATGCAGTGTTCATTTTTAATATAAACATCATACTACTGATACTTCTAATTTATGACGGTAACACCTGGTTCATCATAGAATTTTAGTGTATGTCGTTGCCAATAATTATAACTTCATCCAGCTGGGCTGAGAACAAAGTCAAGAGATGATTAACCCCTGCTCTCTTTATAAGATCTCTGCGATAATAATACTCGGTTGAATCTTTCGTCACGCATATATTTTTTCTTCGAATTAACGAGTTTGTTTTTATTCTGTGTAATAATTTTATGTGAGACTTACTAAAAACAACAGATATATGAGAATGCGATGATTCATATTCATTAAGGTGTAGGAATAAGTTTTTTCGCAAATCATCTGGCTTCATATATCCACAATTAACTACTCCGAGCTGAGCTAATAGTTTTAATTTATTTAACTTCTTAGGTGTAAGAATTATTATTTTTCCTGAGGTATTCCTCCGTAAATTATATAATAAGTTGATATATTTCCCCCAGCCATTAAGTGGCACAGAGCTTAATGCTGCTATAATCAAATCAAAATTCCCCGTTGCTATTCTTATGTCTTTGCATTCAACAGAAAACTCGATACTTTTAAAGAGTGTTGCACACCTTCTATTTCATAAAATGATATACCTGAAACGAGTATTTTTTTCATTATAGATACTTCTTGATGAACATCTTACAATTATATTGATTGAGAGAGAGTGGGATCTTATTGTGGCTAATCGATTTTAAAAATAATCATTTAACCAATACTTTACTATATTATTAAGAGAGCTAGAATGATTAATGTTTAGACTGCCCCCCTGAATCTCCAGACAACCAGTATCACTTAAATAAGTGATAGTCTTAATACTAGTTTTTAGACTAGTCATTGGAGAACAGATGATTGATGTCTTAGGGCCGGAGAAACGCAGACGGCGTACCACACAGGAAAAGATCGCAATTGTTCAGCAGAGCTTTGAACCGGGGATGACGGTCTCCCTCGTTGCCCGGCAACATGGTGTAGCAGCCAGCCAGTTATTTCTCTGGCGTAAGCAATACCAGGAAGGAAGTCTTACTGCTGTCGCCGCCGGAGAACAGGTTGTTCCTGCCTCTGAACTTGCTGCCGCCATGAAGCAGATTAAAGAACTCCAGCGCCTGCTCGGCAAGAAAACGATGGAAAATGAACTCCTCAAAGAAGCCGTTGAATATGGACGGGCAAAAAAGTGGATAGCGCACGCGCCCT
>OJJK01000357.1_pt1 | contig 19368 bp, 20 predicted proteins | sample 1596271 | NCBI WGS metagenome assembly OJJK01 (sample SAMEA4350142, study PRJEB24818) | metagenome | biome: human; feature: gut; material: faeces | place: Denmark | collected 2013-09 | reverse complement strand
AAAAAAATAAAAAGAAGAAGCTTTAAAAAAACGATGCGTCCCTTAGAGTACCCCAAGCGGGATTTTAACCCGCACAGCCGCAATGGCCAAAGGATTTTAAGTCCTTCGTGTCTACCATTCCACCATTCGAGCATCCTATAAAGGAGAGCGGAAAACGAGACTCGAACTCGCGACCCTAACCTTGGCAAGGTTATGCTCTACCAACTGAGCTATTTCCGCAGGTCTTTTTTGTAGAACGGGTGCAAAGATAAGGAGTTTCCCCGTTACAGCCAAATTTTTTACATAGAAAAAGTTGCTATTTTATCAGTTACGGACTTGCAAAGTAGTACCGGATACAGAGACTTTATAATGTTTCAGGTATTCCGTACCTTCTCCTGTGGGGAATCCACCACTGCTTAAATTATATTTAGTGTGGCATTTAGGACATTCAGCAGTGCCCAATCCATCTTCTACCAACTCGACTGAAACGCTACGATTGGCCTCCACCGGACAGGCGGCATCATAAGCGACATAGGTATTGCCATCCGAATATACGCTTTGTCCTATTATTAATCCTGCATAGCCTACAGGTAAGCCATTCACATTCTTATCTACCTTCAAGAATTGGCCGGGGGTCGTAATCTTATAATAAGGAGACTGTGAAAGACTGCATGAGAAATTAAAACTAATAGAAGGAATGCTTGACTCGTATGAATCACCGCAACCGGCAACACACAGCCAAAGCATCCCTATAATCATACAGAATTTCCGCATACAATGTTATACTTATCGTCCAAGCAAGGCTTTTTCAGCCACTTCCATCCCATGAAAATTAAAACCATCTACCACTTCTTGCATCAGTGCAGAGATTTCATCGTTACAGAGATTACCAATACTTCCTTCATGCGTATGATGCACTTGCTTACTATGTGAGAAGTTCCCGGCTTCAATATCCAGTCCCACTTTCTTATAAGCATCCCGGAAAGGCATACCTTCACGTGCCAGACGATTTACTTCCTCCACACTGAAAATAAGCAGATACTTGTCATCATCAAGAATATGTTCATTCACTTTGATTTCATTCATGATATAAGTCGTCATCTGCAAACAATCTTTCAGTTCCTGGAAAGCAGGCAAGAATACTTCTTTAATAATCTGCAAATCACGGAAATATCCAGAAGGCAGATTATTAGCAATCATCATGATCTGTTGTGGCAATGACTGCAACTTATTACATTTAGCACGTGTCAGTTCAAAAACATCAGGATTCTTCTTATGAGGCATAATGCTGGAACCGGTCGTGCAATCATCAGGCAACTTCACGAAACCAAAATTCTGGCTATTGAACATACAAGCATCAAAAGCCAGTTTAGAAATAGTACCGGCAATGCTTGCCAAGGCAAAAGCTACATTACGTTCCATCTTGCCACGCCCCATCTGTGCATAAACAACATTATAGTTTAAGGAGTCAAATCCCAATAAGCTTGTTGTCATTGTACGGTTCAGTGGGAATGAAGAACCATATCCGGCAGCTGATCCCAAAGGATTCCGATTACACATTTTAAATGCTGCCTGCAGGAAAAGCATATCATCTACCAGACTTTCAGCATAAGCACCAAACCACAAACCGAAAGAAGATGGCATTGCTATTTGCAGATGAGTATAGCCAGGCATAAGCACATCCTTGAAACGCTCGCTCTGGCATATCAGCACATGGAATAGTTGCTCCACCGCCTCGGCAATATCCTTGATCTGTTCACGCGTGAAAAGTTTCAGGTCGAGCAGTACCTGGTCATTCCGAGAACGGCCACTGTGTATCTTCTTACCGACATCACCTAATTTACGCGTCAGCATTAACTCCACTTGCGAGTGTACATCCTCTACTCCCTCTTCTATCACAAACTCGCCTTTTTCAGCAGCTGCATAGATATTCTTCAATTCATCAAGCAGGAGACCCAATTCTTCGTTTGTCAACAGACCGATACTTTCGAGCATTGTAATATGGGCCATAGAGCCTATCACATCATGCTTTGCCAAGTAAAGATCCATTTCACGGTCACGCCCCACTGTAAAACGTTCTATATCCTTATTTACCTGAACGGATTTCTCCCAAAGTTTCTGAGCCATTTATTTAGTGATTAATGATTAGTGATTAATACGGTATAATCGAAAGCATATCCGCCATTTTCTCTAATCCTTCCTGCAAAGGTTTCTGAACCAGACCTTTCATAAAAGGATTCAATTCCATGCCGATGGTTAGCTTCATTTTACATTCAGTCTCTGTTACCGGCACAATCTGTATCCACAGATTAAACGGCAACGGTGAAGTGGTCGTGGCAAACTTGATACATTTACACGGGTCTTTCTCTACTATACTTAACGCGATCTTACCCACAGGAGCAGCTTCTATCACTATACTCTCCGAATCAAAGCTCAAGTTCTTCACTTTATCCTCCGGCAAGCTGTCTTTAAACTTTTCCAGATTATTCAAATCAGATAATTTCTCATAAACAGCTTCCTGCGAGGCAGGTATTGTCTTCACACCACTTTCAAATTTTGTCATATTTTGAATCTCTTTAAAAGACAAAAAGAACTATCCGGACAGAATCTATCCGAATGGCCCTTTCGTCATATTATTTATTTTATAGAATAAACCGCTGTTACTTTCCAGCATCCCAATGTGCAGGGTCCTTACGCCATTCGTTCAGCGTTGCTATATCTTCTTCTTCTATATAACCCGTACGAAGTGCAACATCCAACACAGCCTCATAATTTGTCAGCGTTACCAAAGGAACTTTGGCATCTTTGAATGCTTTTTCCGCAATAGGAAAACCGTAAGTATATGCAGCTACCATACCGATAACTTCACATCCATCACGGCGTATAGCCTCTACAGCCTTCAGACTGCTTCCACCTGTAGAAATCAAATCTTCGACCACAACAACCTTCATACCCGGACGAAGTTCTCCTTCAATCAGGTTTTCCAGACCATGGTCTTTCGGGGTAGAACGTACGTACACAAACGGCAAGTTCAGCGCATCGGCAACCAAAGCTCCTTGAGGAATGGCACCTGTTGCTACACCGGCAATTGCATCCACCTGCCCGAAACGTTCCAATATCAAACGGGTAATTTCAATCTTTACAAAATTACGCAAGGAAGGATAGGAAAGAGTTTTGCGGTTATCACAGTAAAAAGGAGATTTCCATCCGGAAGCCCAAGTAAAGGGATTAGCCGGTTGTAGTTTAATCGCTTTTATCTTCAGCAACTTCTCTGCGAATAGTTTTTCTAAAGTTCTCATAACCAAATTAGCTATTTATAGTAAATATGGCACAAAAATACGGAAACAGAATGAGAATAAAAAAAAGAATAAAGAGATTTTTCACTCAAAGTCATCATTTTCGTCAGAAAGCTGTATACAATGACGAATATCTTTCATTTCGAACCCACGGCTCAGCGCAAAACGCATTAACTTTCCATTTAACTCATATTCATTCTCCGCATGTACACTTTTACGTTTTGCAGCCAACAGGCCATCTAAAACAGATAGGTATTCTTCCTCATCTATCTCATTCAAAAAACGCCGGCATACATTATAAGAAACCTTTTTCATCTGGAGTGCCTGGGCTATTTTCACTTTTCCCCATTTCGCAAAGCGATACTTGTCATTGACAAAAGCCCGGCAAAATCGTTCTTCATCAATATACTTCTCATCTTCCAGCCGTTTAAGGATACGATCAATGGCATCGTACGGCAATCCCCAACGTTGTAGTTTCTCGGAAATCTCGGCACGGCAATGCTCTGCTGTAGAGCAATAGCCTGCAACTTTACTTAAAGCCTCTGTTTCAGTAATATTTGTCATTTTTGCGCTATTACAAATCGATCATTATGGGAAATATCCTTTTGAAGACGAACAAAGCGATATCCTAATTCACGCATCATAAGCACGATATCTTCTCCAAAAGTACGGTTAATTTCAAAATAAAGTTTTCCGTCAGGTTCAAGCATTTCAAGCCCAAGCACGGATATGCGACGATAGAAACGCAAAGGATCTGCATCAGGCACAAACAGCGCCAAAGAGGGTTCCCAATCCAGCACATTCCGTTCCATATCTTGTTTCTCTGCTTCAGTAACATAAGGCGGATTGCTCACTATCACATCATAACGTTCTGTTACACCGGGAGTATAAGTCAGTACATCACGCTGTTCAAAACAGACAGGCACTTGTAAAGCCAGACTGTTAGCAGCAGCAATAGCCAAAGCTTCTTCAGACACATCCCAGGCAGTAACCTGTGCTCCGGGCAATTCCTTTGCCAACGTGGCAGCAATACAACCACTGCCTGTTCCAATATCTAAAACACGAGAAGTAGAAGAAATCTCTTTCAACATTATTTCCACCAGTTCTTCCGTTTCAGGGCGTGGAATAAGGACACCGGAAGCTACCTGAAATGTTCTCCCCAGAAAACGTGCTTCTCCTAAAATATATTGTATTGGTTCAAAATTCCGTAAACGCCTGAGAAGGCTTTGCAATTCCTGTTCTGCTTTTGCAGATAAAGTTATATCTTTGCCCAAATAATAATCCACAACCGGCTGCCCCAGAATCTCGCAACAGATAAGTCTGGACAAATTTCCGGCTTCCTGCGGTGTATAATAATCCTGCAGTTCACGGCGGATATAAGAGGCGGTAATATTCATAAATGGATATTTTGGGGATTCTTCGTCAGTTCTATTACCGGACCAAGATGAGACCAAGTCCGTGTCAAGTCCGTACCAACTCCGTACCAAGTCCAAGCGTATAGATACGGAGATGGTACGGACTTGGTAAGTACCGGACAGATATCGGGTATATCACCGGGAAACCTGTATTCCGAACGACGAAGAATCTATTTCGGAGTGCAAAAGTAAGAATTATCATAGAAAGATAACACACATGGAAGAAGAAAAATACATGCGTCGCTGTATACAACTGGCACAGAACGGATTTTGCAATGCCGCCCCTAACCCAATGGTAGGAGCAGTCATCGTATGCGATGGGAAAATTATCGGAGAAGGATATCATGTACGCTGCGGAGAAGCGCATGCTGAAGTGAATGCCATTCGTTCCGTAAAAGACACTTCATTATTGAAACGCTCAACAATTTACGTCAGTCTTGAGCCTTGTTCTCATCATGGAAAAACGCCGCCTTGCGCCGATTTGATTATTGAAAAACAAATTCCCCGCATTGTTATCGGTTGCCAGGACCCTTTTTCCAAAGTTGCCGGACGAGGTATACAAAAGTTGAAAGATGCCGGACGGGAAGTAACCGTAGGAGTATTGGAAAATGAATGCCGACACCTCATCAGACGTTTCATCACTTTCCATACCTTACGCCGCCCGTATATCACCCTGAAATGGGCAGAATCTGCGGATGGTTTCATTGATTTACACAGGAACGGAGGCAGCCCTGTCATCCTATCCACTCCGTTGACTTCCATGATGGTACATAAAAAGCGTGCAGAGCATGCTGCCATACTTGTAGGTACACGCACCGCCGAACTGGACAATCCCTCCCTTAATGTACGCAACTGGTATGGGCGTTCTCCCGTACGCCTTGTCATCGACCGGAGACTGAGCCTGTCACCGACGCTCCACTTGTTTGATGGCAACGTGCCTACACTCGTATTTACCGAACATCCCCATAATTCCCTTCCCGGCGTAGAATATCTTCCGATAAACTTCGGACAAGATATATTGCCCCAGATCATGCAAGTTCTGTACGAACGCAATCTCCAATCCCTTTTAGTAGAAGGCGGGAGTACCTTACTGCAATCTTTCATTGATGCCAGCCTCTGGGATGAAGCATTTGTCGAAGAGAGTCCCATTCATCTGACATCCGGTGTTAATGCACCTAAAATGAACGATAAAAATAGTTATGTCAACGAACAATATTTCGGTAGAAGTATACGGCATTACACTACGGCAAAATAGCGCGAATCACCTCATTTTGATGCTTTTTTATCGAGAAAAACGGGCATATTATCTATAATTTTATATAAAACTTGCCTGTTATGCTGTTTATCGAGAAAAATGTTCCTATTTTTGCAACTTGTAAATAAACACTATCTTTAGAAATGAGAATAAAGTTTTTATCCGTAATCATGAGTTTTCTTCTTATGTCGATTGCCATAAGTTCGTGCCTTAACTCAGATGATAATTATGAATACAGTTCCGACGCAACGATACGTGCCTTTGGTCTTGACACCATAAAAAAAGGTATATATTATAAGTTTACGATTGATCAACTGAAAAGAGAAATTTATAATGTTGACTCACTTCCTGTTGGATCAGACACTATCATAGACAAGATATTGATTGACACACTCAATGTTACAGGCTGGGTTACATCCGGTTTACAAGATACACTATTCAACAACCTTACTGACTCCGTTGACCTGAGAGAACCGATCACTCTGAAAGTACATGCAGCCGACGGAGTTACTACCCGTGAATATAAAATCACAGTAAATGTTCACAAGCAAGATCCGGATTCGCTAATCTGGAGAGAAATGTCATCATTGCCAACTTCCCCTGCCGCCAACAAGCAGAAATCAGTAATTCTTAAAAATGATGCCGAAGAAGAAAATCTATTTGTCTATACTTCTACAACATCAGCATACCGCAGTTCATTAGGAAATCCAGCCTATTTATCTTGGAATGCCATCGAAGTTACGGGCATGCCGGCCAATGTCGACTTGGGATCTATTGTAAGCTTCAAAAACCAACTTTTTGTAGCAGCCCCAAATGGAGATATATTCTGCTCCAATAATGGAAGTACATGGGTAAATGCCGGTATACAGGAAGTGAAGGAGAACAAGGAAGTACAAAACATGCAAATGAGCGCACTGGTTGCTACACTTAAAGCTGATGCACTAACAGGCATATCAGAGGAAACCTTAATCGGTATTCTTCTGGATGGAGGCCAGAAATATTTCTGCATAAGTACTGATGGTAAAAACTGGACCAGAAGCAAAGAAACAGTATCCAATGATTTCCCAGTAAAAGACATATATGCTACTGTATTTACGAATGCAAGCGGCATCAAGCAAACAGTAGTAGTGGGTAAAACAGAAACATCAGCCAAAGCAGTAGTTCCTTGGTTCACAATGGATGGGCTGACATGGGCTGACATGAGTACTCCAAGCGATTTCTACTGTCCGGCTATGGAGAACCCGGCTATCATGTATTATGGAGGCCTGTTTCACATGATGGGTGGAAAATTTGAAACCATCTATTCCTCACGAGTAGGTATCGCCTGGAATGAATCTGCTGAGAAGTTCAAGTATCCAATGAAAAAGATAGTAACTCCGGGAGAAGATGAAGACGATGAAGAAGAAGTTACATACGAAAGCCTCTTCAAGGACAAAGGAGATTATTCTTTGACTATCGATAAGAATCATTATATTTGGATTGTATGGAACGACGGTAGTATATGGCGAGGTCGTCTAAACAAACTGGGTTTCAAGATACAATAATAAAATAGTCTATTTTCCGTTTCCCTAATAAATAAGGAACATAAAGAGAACGGTATGACTATTGCAAGGAATATAAAGATAGTGTTTTTTCTGCTCATGTTTCCCTTCTGTTGCGCCATTGCGCAAGAGGAATATACTTGGGAACTGGGAGGAGCCATTGGAGGAAGTTTTTATATGGGAGATGCGAATAGCAGTACCCTGTTTAAGAACACAGGAATAGCGGGAGGTTTCATTGCCCGATACTTACTGAATCCACACATGGCTATAAAAGGTAACCTGACAGCCGGCAGGATTTCCGGCGACACGAGAGATTTCAAAAATGCGTATCCCAATGAAGAGTATGCCACTTTCAAACGGACTATATTCGATTTAGGAGCGCAATTTGAATATAACTTTTTGGGATATGGTATCGGTAACACGTACCGGGGTGACCGTCGGTTTACACCTTATATATTAGGTGGATTAGGTTTTACGTTTGCACCAAAACCTGTAAAGACGATCTTTACAATGAACATTCCTATTGGAGTGGGAGTAAAATACAAAGCAACCCCGCGCATCAATATAGGATGTGAGTTTACGATGCGGTTCAGTCTTAGCGATCAGTTGGATGTTACCCAACGGGAAGGCTTGCAGCTGGAAGATCCGTACCAGATAAAAGGAAAAGGTTGGAAGAATAAAGATAGTTACGCATTTACTGTTTTTTTCATCACCTACGACCTCTTCCCAAGATGTAAGGAATGTAACAACTAAAAAAAGATGCAATATAAAGAACAAATTGATTTGAGCCGGATACCCCAGCATGTGGCGATTATCATGGACGGCAACGGACGATGGGCGAAGCAGCGTGGACACGAACGCAGCTACGGACATCAGATCGGTGCAGAAACCGTTCATGTGATAGCCGAAGAAGCCGCCAGGCTGGGCATCAGATATCTGACCCTATATACGTTCTCAACCGAAAATTGGAACCGTCCTACAGACGAAGTTGCTGCTCTGATGAGCCTTCTTTTCGATTCCATCGAAGAAGATACATTCATGAAGAACAACATCAGCTTCCGGATTATCGGAGATATAGAAAAGTTACCCGCAAATGTACAAACCCGTTTATACAATTGCGTAGAACATACATCTAAGAATACAGGCATGTGCCTGGTACTTGCTCTTAGTTATTCCTCACGTTGGGAAATAACAGAAGCCAGCCGGCAAATAGCTGTCTTGGTACAGAAAGGAGAATTGACACCCGAACAAATCAACTGCGATTTAATGTCGAAGCACCTGACAACCGGCTTCATGCCTGATCCCGACTTGCTGATACGTACCGGTGGAGAAATCCGCCTGAGCAATTACCTACTTTGGCAATGCGCGTATTCGGAACTTTATTTTTGCGAAACCTATTGGCCTGACTTCCGGGAAGAGGAACTTCGCAAAGCCATCTGCGACTACCAAAGACGGGAACGCAGATTCGGTAAAACCAGTGAACAAATCAGTTAAACTCAAACATATTTAATCCAAAACATAAATGCACTATCGTATTTTCTCTATACTCACAGCGTTTATCTGCCTCTTTGGTTGTGTATTGACAAGCGCGGCTCAAGATGCCAATGGCACCGATGACGACGCAGCAAAGCCGGTTATTCTCTACTCGGGAGCACCCAAAAAGTATGAAATTGCAGAAATTAAAGTAGAAGGAGTAAAGAACTATGAGGACTATGTACTGATCGGACTTTCCGGTTTGTCTGTAGGCCAAACGATTACTATCCCGGGTGAAGAAGTCACTCAGGCTTGTAAGCGTTACTGGCGTCATGGCTTGTTCTCCAATGTTCAGATCACCGCAGATAAGATAGAAGGTGACAAGATTTGGTTAACAATTCATCTGACTCAACGCCCTCGTGTCTCTGAAATCCGCTATCACGGAGTGAAGAAATCAGAACGTGAAGACATCGAGAGCCGGATCGGTATGATCAAGGGTGGACAGGTAACTCCCAATGTCATCGACCGTGCCAAGACTCTGATCAAACGTTACTTTGATGACAAGGGTTTTAAGAACGCAGAAGTTATCATCTCACAAAAAGACGATGTATCCAACGAAAACCAAGTAATCGTGGATATTGATATCGACAAAAAAGAGAAGGTAAAAGTGCATGAAATCACCATCGTTGGTAATGAAGCGATCACAACCAAGAAGTTGAAACGCATCATGAAGAAGACCAACGAAAAGAATAAACTGCTCAACCTGTTCCGTACCAAGAAGTTCGTGGAAGAAAACTTTGAGGCAGACAAACAGTTGATCATCGATAAGTACAACGAGTTGGGTTATCGCGATGCTATGATTGTAGAAGACAGCATCAAACCGTATGATGACCGCACCGTGGATATCTTCATGAAGATTGATGAAGGAGAGAAATATTATCTGCGCAATGTAACGTGGGTAGGTAATACTCTGTATCCTTCCGAACAATTGAACTTTATGCTTCGTATGAAGAAAGGTGACGTATACAACCAGAAGTTGCTGGAAGAACGTACCATGTCAGACGAAGACGCTATCGGTAATCTCTACTATAACAACGGTTATTTGTTCTACAGCCTTGAACCCGTAGAAGTGAATATCGTAGGAGACTCTATCGACCTCGAAATGCGTATTTTCGAAGGTCGTCAGGCTACCATCAATAAGGTCAGCATCAATGGTAACGACCGTTTGTACGAAAACGTTGTTCGTCGTGAACTCCGTACCCGTCCGGGCGACCTTTTCAGCCGTGAAGACTTGATGCGTTCTATGCGTGAAATCCAGCAGATGGGACATTTCGACCCGGAACAAATCAAACCGGATATCCAACCAAGACCGGAAGACGGAACAGTGGATATAGGTTACGATCTGGTATCCAAAGCTAACGACCAGGTAGAATTCTCTGCCGGTTGGGGACAAACCGGTATCATCGGTAAGCTGAGTTTGAAGTTCACCAACTTCTCACTTGCCAACTTACTGCATCCGGGTGAAAATTATCGTGGTATCCTGCCGCAGGGTGATGGTCAGACTTTGACCGTCAGCGGACAAACCAATGCCAAGTATTATCAATCCTATAGCATTTCATTCTACGATCCATGGTTCGGGGGCAAACGTCCGAATGCATTCTCTCTGTCAGCATTCTATTCTGTACAGACAGATATCAGTAGCCGTTACTACAACTCAGCATACATGAACAGCTACTACAACAGTATGTATAGTGGTATGTATGGTTACGGTATGTACAACTACGGCAACTACAATAGTTATGAAAACTATTATGACCCTGATAAGTCTATCAAGATGTTCGGTGTAGCCGCTATGTTCGGTAAGCGTTTGAAATGGCCGGATGATTACTTCCAGTTCACTGCTGAGTTATCCTACCAACGCTATATCCTGAGCGACTGGCAATACTTCCCTGTTACAAATGGTAAGTGTAATAACCTCAGCATTAACCTGACTTTGTCTCGTAGTTCTATTGATAACCCGATTTATCCTCGTTCAGGTTCTGAATTCTCATTGTCTGTACAGCTAACTCCGCCGTACTCACTGTTCGACGGAACTGACTACAGCAAATACAGTACCAGCAATCAGGATGATATGAACAAGATGCACAAATGGATTGAATACCACAAATGGAAATTCAAATCCAAAGTATACATCCCGTTGATGGATCCGGTAGCAGTTAAACGTACTCCGGTATTGATGGGTCGTGTTGAATTCGGTTTGTTAGGACATTACAACAAGTATAAGAAGTCTCCGTTCGAAACATTCGACGTGGGTGGTGACGGCATGACCGGCTACTCCAGCTACGCTACGGAAAGTATCGCTCTTCGTGGTTATGAAAACAGTTCATTAACCCCTTACGGCTACGAAGGTTATGCTTATACCCGTCTCGGACTTGAGTTAAGATATCCGCTAATGCTGGAAACAAGTACCAGTATTTATGCGTTAGGTTTTGTAGAAGCCGGTAATGCATGGCACGATGTAAAGAACTTCAATCCGTTCGATTTGAAACGTTCTGCAGGTGTCGGTGTCCGTATCTTCCTGCCGATGATCGGTATGATGGGTATTGACTGGGCATACGGTTTCGATAAAATACGTGGTTCGAAAGATTATGGTGGCAGTCAGTTCCACTTTATCTTAGGACAGGAATTCTAATTGTATCACAAAAACCAAACGTTATGAGAAAGTCTGTTTTATTAATGATCTTGCTGTTTGCCGTAGGCATGACAGCCAGTGCACAAAAGTTTGCCTTGATTGACATGGAGTATATTCTGAAAAATATTCCGGCATACGAACGTGCTAACGAACAGTTGAACCAAGCTTCCAAGAAGTGGCAAAGTGAAGTAGAAAAAGTTGCCGAGGAAGCCAAAACGTTGTACAAGAACTATCAATCGGAAGCCGTCTTCCTTTCTGAAGAACAAAAGGGAAAGAAAGAGGAAGCGATTGTCGCTAAGGAGAAAGAAGCCGCTGAACTTCGCCGTACTTATTTCGGACCTGAAGGGGAATTATTCAAGAAACGGGAAAGTCTGATGCAACCCATTCAGGATGAGATTTATAATGCGGTCAAAGAAATATCGGAGCAGAAAGGATATTCGGTAGTTGTAGACCGGGCATCCGCAACAAGCATTATTTTTGCTTCTCCGCGTATTGACATCAGTAATGAAGTGCTTGAGAAGTTAGGATATTCAAATTAATTTCATACATTTGCTAGTCGAATATAGGCGGCATCTCAGTATTAAAAATAAGCTGGCTTATTTTGTTTTACATTTGCTTTGCACTATATTTGCACCAAACAATGACTAATTATTAAAATAAACAATAAACATTATGCTTAAAAAAATCGCACTACTCGTAGTACTATTCGCTCTTCCGTTAGGAGCGATGGCACAAAAATTTGCTCACATGAACTCTCAGGAGGTTATTGTTGCTATGCCGGAATATACCAAAGCACAAGCTGATCTTGAAGCTATGTCAAAACAGTATCAGGAAGAAATGCAGCGCTCTCAGGCTGAATTCAACAAGAAAGTTCAGGAATTCCAACAACAAGCAGATTCTCTGCCGAAAAATATTGCAGACAGACGCCAAAAAGAATTACAGGACATGGCTCAAAGACAAGAGGAGTTCCAGCAAGACGCTTATCAAAATATGCAGAAAGCACAGCAGGATGCTTTAGTACCTATCTATAAGAAATTGGATGAAGCCATTCAAGCTGTAGGTAAAGCAGAAGGTGTAATCTATATCTTCGACCTGGCTCGTACACCGATACCTTATGTTAGTTCAGAAAGTGTAGATGTTACAGCTAAAGTAAAAACCCAGTTGGGCATCAAATAAGAAGACTAATCGTTTATAGATATAAAAAGGCGTGGACTGTATGCAGTTCACGCCTTTTTATATCTATAAAGAAGATAAGCTATATCTCAGCAGAACTTTTTCATGCAAGCATGAAAGTTCTGCATTCGATTTGCATTATCTTTGCAACGTGTACTAAGCTTTTCCAGTATGAAACAAGAATTACCTACTATTCCCGGCCCTATCGGTGTATTCGACTCCGGATATGGCGGACTTACCATTCTGAGTAAGATACGTGAAGCCTTGCCCCAATATGACTATATCTATTTAGGAGACAATGCACGTACTCCCTATGGCACACGATCTTTCGAAATTGTATATGAATTCACCCTACAGGCAGTCACTAAACTGTTTGAAATGGGATGTCATCTTGTTATCCTGGCTTGCAATACGGCATCTGCCAAAGCATTACGCAGCATACAGATCAATGATTTACCCGAAATGGATCCGGCACGCCGTGTATTGGGTGTCATCCGCCCTACCGTTGAATGTATAGGGAGTATTACACAGAGCCGCCATGTCGGTGTTCTTGCCACAGCAGGAACCATTAAATCAGAATCCTACCCGTTGGAAATTCATAAGCTTTTCCCGGATATTCAGGTAGCAGGTGAAGCCTGTCCGCTATGGGTATCTCTCGTAGAGAACAACGAAGCGGAAGGAGACGGGACAGATTATTTTGTTCGTAAATATATCAACGAACTACTGGCAAAAGACACGCAGATTGATACTGTGATTCTTGGTTGTACTCATTACCCCTTGCTATTACCTAAAATAAAGAAGCACATGCCGGACGGAATTACCACCGTGGCACAAGGCGAACTGGTAGCCGACAGCTTGAAAGACTACTTCCACCGACATCCGGAAATGGATGCCAAATGTACAAAAGGTGGAAACTGCACTTACTACACCACGGAAGCAGAAGAGAAGTTCATTGAATCGGCATCCACCTTCCTGAAAGAGGCGGTAACCGTACAACGAATAGAACTATAATCATCAATATTTACCGGGAAACAAACCTTTTCTCCAAAATACTTGTTATATTTGTAATATTAAACCTATTAATACTTACCATTATGAAATCAACAGACTATAGCCGCACAGTTGAAGTGTTCAAAGGATCACCGTGGGAAGCAGAACTTGTTAAAGGTCTACTCGAAAACAATGGTATAGCAACTATTATCAAGGACGGGCTTATGAGCACCATCGCTCCTTATATAGCACCGGATGTAACCATTCTCGTCAGTGAGGAAAGATACGAAGATGCCATGGAGATAATTCGTGAGCGCGACAAAGGAAAAGACGAAGAATAACCTTTTCACCCTCCTACTCAAAACCACATAAGAACGATATACAACACATGGAACAACAATTTTCGAGAATAGCTGTAAAAGTAGGCAGCAATGTCTTGACGCGCCGTGACGGTACTCTGGACGTAACACGTATGTCTGCCTTAGTAGATCAGATAGCCGAACTGCATAAAACAGGAGTAGAAATTATACTTGTCTCATCCGGAGCCGTAGCTTCCGGACGTAGTGAAGTGCATTCTGCCAAGAAATTGGACAGTGTAGATCAGCGTCAGCTTTTCTCTGCCGTCGGGCAGGCTAAACTTATCAACCGTTATTACGAACTCTTTCGGGAACATGGCATTGCTGTAGGGCAAGTGCTGACTATGAAAGAGAATTTTGCAACACGCAGGCATTACCTCAATCAAAAGAACTGTATGACGGTAATGCTGGAAAATGGGGTCATACCTATTGTCAACGAAAACGATACAATCTCTGTAAGTGAACTGATGTTTACGGACAATGATGAGTTGTCCGGTTTGATAGCATCCATGATGGATGCGCAGGCATTGATTATTCTAAGTAACATCGACGGTATTTATAACGGTTCTCCTGCCGATCCCACTTCTGAGGTCATCCGGGAAATCGGCCAGGGGAAAGATCTTTCTTCTTATATACAGACTTCCAAATCCAGCTTCGGCCGTGGCGGAATGCTTACCAAAACCAATATCGCCCGTAAAGTAGCCGACGAAGGTATTACTGTTATCATCGCCAATGGTAAACGGGATAATATTCTTGTCGATTTGATTCAACATCCTGAAAGTACTCTCTGCACTCGCTTTATACCTTCTGCCGAACCTGTATCCAGTATAAAGAAATGGATTGCTCACAGCGAGGGATTTGCTAAAGGCGAGTTACACATCAACCAGTGTGCTACCGAAGTGTTAAACTCAGATAAAGCAATCAGCATCCTACCCATCGGTATAACTGCCATTGAAGGAGAATTTGAAAAAGACGATATCGTACGGATCATCGACTTCGAAGGAAATCCGGTAGGAGTAGGCAAAGCAAACTGCGATTCTGTTCAAGCCAGGGAAGCAATGGGAAAGCACGGGAAGAAACCTGTGGTACACTATGACTATCTGTATATAGAATAGAAAAAGAAACAGGAATTTATTCCATTTCAGAATTTATAACCGACACGGTAAGTTATAGTCTGTGCCTTGAGTATCTCATTTTTATCATATTCAAACTTTACACATTCTTCCGCACTGGTACATATCCGATTATGATACTCTCTTGTCAATTCACTGAGGTTTCTTTTATCGAGATTAGATTCCATCAGTTTCCTCTGCGTATCGGGGCTTTCCTGAAAAACTTCGAAGATGGGACGTATTATTTGCATTCGGCGTTGCCTCCAATTACCGGCACCACCAATTTCACCATTATCATCCGTAACACAAGTAGAGTACATTTGTCCCTGTTCATTTTCGAAGAAGAAGTAGCTGGTTTCTTCATTATATAGATAGTACAGGCTGATGATCCCTTTGATCAGGTATTCCCAAAAATACACTTTTTTTGTTATTCAGTTCTATGGTACGACTGACATAGTATTTACCATTATCCGTCAGACGATAACCGATAATGTCAGCAGGCGAAAAAGTCTGATATTATTTTTCTCCTGCCGCCAAGAAGATGCAATTATGTGAATTGTGCGTTGCGATCCGATAATCAATTGTTCCATTTATAGTATCATTTTGCAGCGTAATAATGTACCAGAATGAGGATTAACCTGTGCTTTCAGATCAATAATGCAACACAGAAGAAGATTAGCAATAAACCAGATTTTATTTGTTTTTTCATGTTATTAACCAAGTTGGTTCTTTTACAAAGGAACAAACTATTTTAAACAAAACAAAGCCTATGTCATCCTTTTTTGTACTATATCTCATACCATCTGCAAATTATACGGATTATTATAAATTCAATTTGCCCAAACACATCATTTTCCTTATAATCAATGAATATTCTTAGATATTCAACAAACTCAATTGAATAAAAAGTCATCCGGCTGGTATCCTTTCCTGTGGCAGTATGTACATGTATCACTGTGCGGGACTACGGACAGCCCAGATATTTTCTCAGGCTGAGACTATGAATACCCCTGCCTCTGAAAACCATTCTCAAAGACAGAGGTAATTTAGATTAGTAAATTAAAATCTTAACATTCAGAACAACCAGACAACATATCTGGTTGAACGGAAAAGCAGAGAATGAAGCATAACTGCAACAAGTATCACTTTTTTTTATAAAGATTCGCTTTTACTGCAATCTCGTATCCTAAATATAATCCAAATAAAAGAAGTACTAGGTAGTTATAGAATACAGATATTTTATATAAAGAAAGCATTAGATAGATAGCAAAATAGAAACAGAAAATTAATGTTACTATATTTCGAGAACCTAAATAAAAAGCTTGAATTATAGGTTTGTGAGATATTCTAAGTTTACTCTTGGGAGAAGTTTTTTTAAATAGAGATATAATCCAAGTCAACAAAATGAATACTGACAATAGAAAGATTATCAACCTGATAAAAAAAACACAAGGGAAATTTGCTACATACTGATAAAATAGACAATAAAAAAGTGCGAAGATACATGTAGGAACAAACATGTTTTCACCAACTATCACAATATTTTTTTTCATATTTTAAATATTTTAATTTTAGAACCAACTTTTTATAGTTTCCCATAAACTTAGTTTTTTCTCAACAGGTTGTTGTCGTATTTTCTCTGTATGCGCTTCAACCGCATTTTTACTAGGATCCGGGTTTGTTAATTCAAGCCCAAATTCAGTAGCTAAGCCAATAGCACCAACACCTAATCCTATCTTTGTTTTTTTTCCACCATCATCCGGATCTCTTTTCGGCATTGGATCTCCACTTGGTGTTGTAGCTGTAATGTTATTCTCGATACTTTTTGCTACATTAGCCTGATTCTTATCCAGTCCTTCTTTATTTCTTCGGTCTCTGCTTCTTTGATGCTTATACTCTGGACTTGATGCTTGCTTAACATCATAAAACATTAAGAACACGATTCCACTCGTCAATACAGCTTGATTCTTTATGGAAGAAACAACATTATTAACCCCTTGTTTTATATCTTTTACCATTTCCTGACCGGTAGGATAACGAAATGGAGGTTGAGATGGAGAATAATATATAGGTAGTGGGGAGTAAGCAGGTACAGTAAGCGGAATTCCTTGTCTCCCGTCTGGGTCAATCTTATTCATCGGATTATTCCCACAATACGCATACGGGCTCACCGCATAATATTTCTCCGTCAACGGATCAATCGTCGTAAACCTTCCCAACGCAGCGTCATACATCCGTGCACCGTAATCCATCCAGTTCAGCCCGTTCTTACGTTCAAACTCCTTGCCGTTATACTTGTAAGGCTGTTCATTCTGCTTTCCGTCTGTAGTCTCCGCCATGGGAAGACCGTAGGGATAGTAGTGGTTAAACTGGATATTATGGTTGCCAGCATCAATCACAGCACGGACATTGCCAAGATGATCGTTGAAGTAGAAGTAATACGTGCCGCCTTCAATATAGCCGCCATCAAACAGAATCCTTTTCAAAGAGCCATTCTCATAAATGACACTCCCGGCATAGTCACGAGATATGCTGCCTTGTGTCACCTTGAGCTTCCTTCCATCGGCAGCATAAGTGTATTTATGCGTTACACCGTCAATGGTCAGCAGCTCAGGCAAATATAATGAATTATAAGATATGGCGGTTATCTTTTTATTCAAATCTTTCGTAAGGTTGCCATTTTTATCGTATGCATAGCCGGGATTGGCTGCAGAGCCTTTTTTGAAGTCATTGGATTCGGACAACGTCACTGTTACGGCAGCATCCGAAACGTTGGTCAGTTGGTTACATAAATTACATCTTAAAGGTACGAAATTCAACTGATATATACAAATAGCATCTGAGTATCAATTGGATAAAATCTTTCAACCACCTATGACACTCAAAACAGCCGGATGACATATCCGGCTGGACAGAAAGGAAACAGATAGCTTATGTTAGGGGAATGCTCTTTTTCCAGTTATTCCAAAACCCTCCGAAAGAAATCCATATATTCATACTCAAAATAAACAGAATAGGAATGTAGTACCAAACATTTTGCCCAATTCCTGTTGAAAATAAATACAAAATATACATTCCTAATACTGAAAGAACGGAATATATAGATAGCAGCAAATATAATACAGCCCTTATTCTACAAGACCGGAAAAAAAGCAGTAAACATGATACAAATATCAAGAATAAAGTTACTATCACAATACCTACTCCAAGTGACATAAAACAATAATAAAGAGCACAAGCTTCCAGAATCCACCATAATGAAATAAATATTCGTTTTCTACTATCTTTCAAATTCATATTATCTTTTTTTTATGTAAATTCCATTCGGATTATTCGCGATAATTGCTCTATAGGCTACACTTGGCAAATATGGATTATATTGTGCACGAGAACTATACATAGCAGGAGCACCCATAGGAGAATAATTATAATCAACTTGAGTCTTAATTCCTGCAGCATTTAAAGCCTTTTGTACAGCCATAGAACATTGATTATTCAGCAAAGAATATCCTTTGTCAATTGTTTCAAGGAATGCTTTTCTAATCATTTTATCCTGCTTTTTTGTCGTGGGAATCATATAACCTTCTTGATAACCATAGCCATTTACTTCTCCGTTCTCTAAATCTCTATTGGAACTTTGTCGATTATAATCATCATCAAGAAAATCCTGAGGGGTTGTCCAAGACTCTTCTCCCTTATTATCTTTAGGACCTCCACCCATACTCCCTTCAGTTGAATTATATATTTTATCTCCATTGAAAGAATAATATTGCCACTGCTCAGAATCATTTTGGATTAACATACCTAAATGTTCACCAGTAGTAAGATGGAGAACGACAATACTATCTCCATTTATATCCATATTATTCATTGGATTATTCATGCAATACGCATACGGACTCCACCCATAATATTTCTCCGCCAACGGATCCATCGTCGTAAACCTTCCCAACGCAGCGTCATAATGCCGTGCACCGTAATCCATCCAGTTCAGCCCGTTCTTACGTTCAAACTCCTTGCCGTTATACTTGTAAGGCTGTTCATTCTGCTTTCCGTCGCTAGTCTCCGCCATGGGAAGACCGTAGG
>OJJK01000355.1_pt1 | contig 19587 bp, 9 predicted proteins | sample 1596271 | NCBI WGS metagenome assembly OJJK01 (sample SAMEA4350142, study PRJEB24818) | metagenome | biome: human; feature: gut; material: faeces | place: Denmark | collected 2013-09 | reverse complement strand
ATTTTGAATATTGAGGACGGAAATAACGACCACGAGTCTGCAACGTAGGAACTTCATATTCATCCCAAGTCCACAGCTCCAGTTCGAAACTCTTATCCGGCTTTACTTCCTCTTCTTTTTTATCTTTATTTACTTTCTCCTGATAAGGTCTGAGTTCCATTGTCAGGAACTTCTGACTGTGTGACAGAGTGGCCCGCGCAAGTTCCATTCCTGCCGGTAGAATCACCTCTTTACGGTCGAAGACCAAATCGCAGGTATTCTTCTTTAAAGAGAAATTATACCATAGCGAATCCTTAATACTGAATTCTCCTGTCATCAGTTTTGTATCCAAACTGAAAGAAACAGGTTCTTTCTTTACAGCACTCTGATAGATAGTCTGATAGGGTCCCGTCAATGGGCCATAACACAATGCGTTTCCTTTTGCCTGCCTGCGTACAAAAATGATAGAACGTCCTTCATTGTATAAGGTATAATAGCCAATACTGTCAATCTGAAAAGCAGTACCGGTTTTCAGATGGCGAACCACCAAACGATTAAAAGACGGGACATGATTGACCGTATCTTTCGGAACGTTTGTCACTGAGACTGAATAAGGAGTTCCATTTACCGGCCGGAAAGATTCCTTATATTTCCATTCTTTCTTGATACCTGAAGGAAGTTCCATCAGGATCGTCTTCATATTTCCTGTAGAGTCAGCCTTCTGATAAGAAAGAGCTTGATCCGAATTATAAAACTCAATGTTTTCCACATCATCCAGCAGAATCTCCTTGCGGGTACGTGTATCAAACAGATGTACAGTTTTTGCGTCGGTGTTTTCAGGATTGTACTCCATAGGTGCAATCCGGTAGGTAACCCAACGTCCTGTCGGGGAGATATCCGGCGATTCAACACGCTTCCACGACATGCAGGCTTCAATGTCAACCGGCTTCTTCTGTGTTTGAGCATCGACACTCGGGACAAAACCGACTAACACTCCCACTATTAATCCGATTCCCATTATTGTCTGCTTCATTTTATCTTCTCCTTTCATCTTTTATCATATCTTTATTCAAATCAATATCACAGTCTGCCGAGTTATCATGTAACAACAGACGTGCAAAATGACGCCACATTTTATGCTCAAAAAAGCTCTCGGACTCACCGAAGAATCCATGAGTACATTTAGGTAACACAAACATATCAAAGTCCTTGTCCGCTTTAATCAATGCATCTACCAGACGTAAAGTATTGGCCGGATTCACAGTCTGGTCTATGGCACCGGTAAACAGCAGCAATCCATGTTTGTAATTCTTCGCCAACTCCTGATTCGGACGCACACGTACACTATAATCATACGTTTTGCTCTCTACTCCCAAACTGTCTTTAGTCGTTGTCACCTTCTCATCTACACCATAATGAATCTCCACGAAACCTTTATTGTAAATACGATTGTCATGGTTACCGGCCGATGAGACAGCAGCCGAATAAAAGTCCGGATAAGTGCAAATAGCGGCAGCCGACATAAATCCGCCGCCTGAATGACCGTAAATACCTACCTTGGTAGCATCTATAAAGGGATAACGGGCAGCCAGTTGTTCGATAGCATATTTATCATCCGCCAGCGGATAATCGCGCATATTATTGTATCCATAGGTATGATAAGCCTTTCCACGCATTGGAGTACCCCCTCTGTGGCCTACGGTAATTACAATGAATCCCAGTTGAGCCAAACGGGTGTTATAAACATCATTTATTGTGAAACGAGTCGGCACGTACTCGAAGAACGGCCCCGGATAAACATTTGAAATAATAGGGTAAACTTTCGTCGAATCAAAATCGGCGGGCTTCCACATCACACCATAAAGGTCGGTTACTCCGTCGGCAGCTTTTACTTTAAAACGTTCCGGAGCTTTCCAGCCCATTTCATAGACAGGTTGCAAGTCCGGTTTCTCCAATGTCATGATTACCTTCCCATTCCGATTGCGAACCACGTTTACCGGCTCCTGCGACACGGTAGAATATGAATCTACCAGATAGCGACAGGAGGGAGAGATACTGACTTCGTGTGACGCATTCTCCGGCGTCAACAGACGGAGTGCATTCGGACGATCCAAATGAGCTTCATAAAGAATATAGTAATAAGGGTCAATTCCTTTCTCCCGTCCATAACCATAGAAATACATCTTGCGTCCGACAGTATCAATCTGCGCAACCGGGCCGGCTACCCAAGTACCGTCTGTCAGTTGATTCTTCAGGTTTCCTGTTGCTGTATCATACAGATAATAATGTCCCCAACCGTTACGTTCGGAACGGAACAGGATTTCTTTTCCGTCATTCAGGAAAGAAACATTACGCATCTGATAATCGAGATACGGCTTGTTTTCTTCATGAATCACCACACGCACTTTTCCGGTCTCTACATCCACTTCGCAAATATCCGACTGGTTCCATGTACGGTTATAGCGTTGGAAGTACAAGCGTTTTCCGTCTTTTGACGCATACAATACATCAATATACTGATCCGGCCAACGATTGATATCCACCTTCTTAACTTCCCGCTTGTCTATATCTCCCAACAGTAATTCATATTGAGTCACATTTTTATCGCCGGCCAATTCAGCTTTATAAGTGATCAGTTCAGGAGAAGGCTTGGATAAAGAATTAATAACCCACAAGTCACGGACTTTCCGGTTGTCTTCACGGACAGCGTAGAAACGGTGGCTTCCCGGAATCCAGTGAGCCGATTCGGCTCCGAAACGGCCTTCCATCTTGCCTTCGTCTTCACGGTTGAATGTATAATCCGGCATACCGTCCGTCGTCAATTGAACCGGGATTGTATCCTGTCCCTTTTTCGGGTTTCCAACGAAATACAAGTTATCCTTACTGGCATAAAGAAAATACAAGCTATCCGGAGAATATTTCATCCAATACGGGTCGCCGGTTTTATACGTCGGCTTCTCATCGAGTTGCTTCAATTCTTTTGTATGGATATTGTATGTATAAAGTCCGCGGTCAAAATCAATACGAATGGTTTCGTTGTCCTTCATAAATGTGAAAGACAAATGCGGATCTGCCGAAGAATAGGCTTTCTTGGTATATACTGCAATTTTGCTCAATAACTCATCCGTATCAAACAACAATCGTTTCTCCTTTTTCTTCGGATTGACATAATAATATTTCTTTCCTTCACGTGTTGTAAAAGAGTAATAAAAGCAATCCGTATCGTTGATAAACGTCGGTCTGACTTCTGTAGAATACTTATCTATAGGATTTTGCTCCAACAAACGGAACTTTTCCGCTAACTGATAATTCGCTTTTTGTTGCGCACCGGCAAGGTTGCATGATACTAATGCAACCGCCAGGCACAAATATCTAAAGAGAGAGTTTTTCATAAAATCTTATCTATTGTCTTATTTACTACGGTTAATATCTCCCCAATAGTCTGCACGGGTATCACCTAGCAAATGTTTGGCAAAGAAACGGTACATTTTCTTCTCAAAATACTCATCGGCAGAGCCATATCCATGACCGGCTCCGGGAATGACAAGCATATCGAAATCCTTACCGGCCTCAATCAAAGCCTGAGCCATACGGTATGTATGTGCAGGATTCACGTTCTTATCTATATCTCCGGTTACAAGCATCAAGTGTCCTTTCAGATTCTTGGCTATCTCTGCATTCGACTTTACTCTAAACTTGTATTCATATTCTTTGGTCTCGTTACCCAGACTGTCTTTCACCACCTTCTCTACTTCTCTTACACCATTGTAACATTCTCCCCAACCACGGTTATAGATACTATTATCATGGTTTCCGGAACAAGAAACGGCAGCCTTATAAAAGTCCGGATAAGTGCAAATAGCAGCCGCAGCCATAAATCCGCCACCGGAATGTCCGTAGATACCAACTTTCTTACCGTCAATAAACGAGTGGCGCTGAGCCAACTGCTCAATAGCATACTTATCATCTTCCAACGGATAATCACGCATATTGCCGTAACCGTAACGGTGATATGCCTTTCCACGCATCGGAGTATCTCCCCTATGGCCTACAGTGATTACAATAAAGCCAAGCTGTGCCATACGGGTACAATAGCTATCATCCAACGTAAAGTTAGTAGGAACGAACCCGAAGTATGGTCCCGGATAAACAACCGAAATAATCGGATATTTCTTTTCCGGATCAAAATTAGACGGCTTCCACATCACTCCATACAAATCCGTAACATTATCGGCAGCTTTCACCACAAAATTTTCCGGCTTCTTCCAACCGGCGGCATATACCTGACTTAAATCAGGCTTTGCCAACTCCATAATCACCTTGCCGGTATTGTCCTTCAATAATATCTTCGGCTCCATATCGACTCTTGAGAATGTATCAATAAAGTAGCGCTTAGACTTCAAAAAGATTACCCGGTGCTGCCCGTCTTCTTTAGTGAGTAGAGTTGCTCCCTCACGATCCATATTGGACTTATACAAACGATAGTAAAACGGATTGATCTTCGGGTCATCTCCATATCCATAAAAATAAACCGTACGTTGCAGCGTATCAATAGCGGCAATATGTCCGCTTACCCACGGTCCTGAAGATATCGCATTTTTCAGGTTCCCTTGACCGTCGTAATGATAATAGTGTCCCCACCCTGTACGTTCGGAACGAAATAGAATATCTTTTCCATCATTCAGCACTTCCACACTACGCGCATGCGGATCACGATAAGGCTTATCCACCTCATGAATCAGTTCTTTGACCTCCAAGGTAGAGGTATTGACCGAACACACGTCTACCTCATCCCATGTACGTTTGGTACGTTCAAAAAAGACATACTTGCTATCCGACGTTACACTAAAAGGCATCACATACTGGTCATTCCACTTTTGTATCTTCGCTTTTCTCGCAGTCCGTTCTACAATATCAATGATTACAAGTTCATTCTGGGTTACATATTTATCTCCCGGAAATTCATACTTATATTTCTTCAACTCCGGCTTGTCCGAAATCGAATTAATCACCCAAAAGTCACGCAATTTCCGATTATCATCAAGCACAATATATGCATGCCGGCTATCAGGACACCAACGAGCATTAGAAGGAACTTCACCATTCTCCCCCGCATCCTCCTCACGAGCATACGAAAAATCAGGGACTCCGTCCGTAGTCAATTGCACTTCCGTAGTATCTACTCCCAATGCCTTGTTGCCCTTCACATACAAGTTATGGTCTTTCGCATACAGTATGTACTTCTTATCCGGAGAAAAATTCATCCATGAATATATCGGCTCGGCATCTCTGTCATCTGCCTTTTTCTCCTCCACCTCTTTCAATTTGCGGGTAATTCGATTGTAATCATACTTTTTCGACCTGTAACTGAATACAAATGACTTTTGATCTTTTGCGAACTTTAATTCTGACAAATCCAACCTTACCGGATTCACAACCTCATGAGTTAAACCGGAAAGCAGCATAGCCATTTCCTCGTTATCGAAGAGCAACTCCTTCTTTCCCTCCTTGGGGTTGACATAATAGTAGTGTTTACCTGCCGAAGTCGTAAAATCAAACCAGAAATTATCCGTATCATTGATTTCATGCGGATAAAGGGACATACTATTATTAGACAGTTTTCCCCCTAATGCAAATTTATGGAACTTCTCCGCCAACTCATAATTGGCTTGTACCGTATCATGCTCGGCAGGAGCTTGTCCCCATCCTTGCAATGCAAGAGTAAAAGACAAGCTGCCGGCAATAAAAAGTTGTTTTAATACCATAATGGTTATTTATTATCAAAAAAACGCTTTTAAAGCTCTTCTAGAACGCAAATGACATATAATCCATACCGCGTCCCAGTTTATAAAGGACATCTACTATTTTACCAAACTTCTTGTTTTCTTCCGAGGTAGTTTCATTCGGGAATTGTTGTTTAAGAGAAACCTCTGTACACGTCCCATCTTCCAATCTTGTTTCTACAACACCGAATATATAGAAACTTCCGTCTTCCAGAGCAACGCCTAATTGCCCAGCGTAAGGATACTTCTGTTTATATAAGTTGGTGGTTACATCCATACCCGACAATGTCTTAACAGCCGCAGGTAAGGGTTCCCCCAATGGCATCAATTCACCTCTATATTCCACATCTCCATAAGCATCCCATCCATATTGATAATAATAAAGTTGATTTCCGCTGGCAATGACTACATAACGCTTGTTTCCAAAATTAGCCATACCACGATAATCATTGATAACACCCAAAGAGGCCTCGTAATACCAACCTTCCAGACAGCCAACATACCTTCTTTCAGCCTCCAATCCGAAATAACGTAATTCATACACCGATGTCGCTTCATCTTTCAGCAGAACAGTCCAATATGGTTCAGACTCTGTTATATCATTTCCAGAGTTATACGGAGCAGGTAATGCATCCACCACAGTCTTCTCTATATTCGAAAAATGATCTTCGCCACTCGGATCAGTGATATTATACATATTTCCACTTGTATAGCTGGAATTTTCAGTAATTACTGTACCACTAGTAGCATATCCCATATCCAAGATTCCAACCAATGAATTATCTTCTTCCGTCAGTGCAAGCATCACATCTGTAATATAATCATTAAACTTGTAGGCTTGGAATAAACGACTGAACCGGGTATTATTATTTAATCCTATGGGCATATAAGTACCTGCATGGAAATCCGTCACATCCGCCTTTTTTTCCCAATAAATCAATCCATTCTCGTCTAGTAGCGCTTTGGATGAAAAAGTCATAGCAGCTTCTACCGGAGAAAAATCAGCAGGAATATCTCCATGAAATTCTTCATCCGTATATACCTCACGTTCCAACGTATTACCATTAAGTTCGACCCAACGATCTTGCTTCACCACCAACTCGTCATACACGCTAATCCCATATTCGCTATTATAATCCATTTCACCAATATTGTTCATTAACCCTTTCGGATTTGAGCCAAGATTGGAGATAATATCACGTTTCACTATATGATAGACCAACGAATCGCGAGTGAACGTCTCTCCACCATACGTTACCTGATAACGTTGTGTTGTGGGCACAATGAAATGGAGCACAGATCGCCCGCCATCATCCGACAAAATCACCCAGCCACGCTGATAGATAGATCTCACATTAATGGTTGTGGATTTTCCGAACTGAACCCCCGTCTTATTATCTGTTACCGCAAATGTCACTTGATATGTGCCACTCTTTTCGGCTTTAAATGTATAAGTGGGACCTGTTTCGCCTGTCTGCAACTTCTTATCTACATACCATTCATAGCTAACATCCGGTGTAATACTATCTATTGTAAACTTAAATGTAGGTGCCAATACCAATTCTTCTCCTTCTATCACACTATAATCCAAATTAAAGTTCTCAAAATTGAGCGCACCACCTTGCATTTCATTTATCTGCTTGTAGTTATAGTTGTTATCATCATCCAAACAACTGGAAACAACTCCAACTAAAACTACTATCACTGCATATATTCCTAATTTTCTCATACTTTGCAATTTTATAATTTACCCTGCCACTTCCACAGTAATCACATTATCATTCTCATCTTTCACCCAATCTTCCATATCCTTTCCTGCGTTCATCTGCTTCAAGGTATTCTTCAATCTCAATGAATACTTACGCAACACTTGCTTATTCTTTCCATCAAACACTATATCATCCTTTTTCAACTCGTCCAAAAACATCTGATACTTTTTTTCTGAGTACTCACCTAAATAATACCAATCAACCGAATTTCCTGGGTTTTCCTCCGTCCCAGCATCGTTTACCGACCACCAATCGGGCTTAAACAAACGATCGGTGACAGAAATGAGAGCACGCGAATACAAATAATCACCTTGTTTCACAGTATTTGCTTCTACAACCTGTAACGCTAATATCTTCGTTTCTGTCCTCAATATCGGATCATTCTTCAATGTTACATAAATAGTATCCGTAAGCAATCCTTTTCTAATCTTACAATCTGCAGGCAATACATACAAATTAGCTGGCAAAGTAGTACGTTCGACATCCGCAATTACATTGAAATGTAAATCTTCATCCTGCATCTGCCCATAAACAGAAACCTCTATCGGTATCTCAGCATCCTCACCTTCATTATACATTTTAAAAGATACTGTAGTAGTATCCTTAGTCATATCGTTAACGAATTTCAAATAGGCTGTGTCGTTGCTGCTGACCAACAATCCCTTCTCTTCACATGAAGCGAGCATCAGACATACGCTGCAAAACAACACTCCCCATATAGCATATCTTTTCTTCATTTTCGTTTCTTTTAAGTAGTTATTCTAAAATAGTATCACACTTAAATGTTTGATTCCGAATCGGGCTTGGGTAATATCATATTTTCGTCAGTTGGTAACACAGGATTACTATAATAAGAACTGGCAGGCATCGTCCGATTCAACCGTTTATACATATAGAAAATCTGTCCTTCACCTAAGAACTCACGACGGGCATCATTTACCAGCAAGTTTATAAACTCTGACTTATTTGTGACATTATCAAACTTCTTTGATACTCCTCTTCCTTTCTTTACCAATTCCAAATACCCCTGCGCTTCTTGAGGATTAGTATCAAAAATTGCTTCAGCGGCAATGTAATACACTTCAGACATACGTATCATAGGTATTGTCTGATTATTTGTTATTCCGACAGTAGTACTCTCCGTCTGTTTGTAATATTTCAAAGTACGATAATAATATCCATAATTCTTTTCTTCCAGTTGATACTTAAACCGCCAGTCACTGTCCTTTTCATCTCCATATAATTCTTTTGCCACCTCGCTATCAAGACACAGATAATGTTCCTCACTAGAGCCGTCGGAACCATGATTTATTTCCTGATCCCATTCCACCAATTCCTTGGGGGAATAAAGCCCAAAAATAATATCATTATACATCTTCATATTTCCACTCCTGAAACCGGATGAACTGGTTGATGCTTTAAAATAACCTGTTTCACTTTCTTCATCAATGATTTTTTTGGCTTCCGTATAAGCTTCCGCATTCTTTCCTGCATACAAATAAACACGAGCTAGTTCTGCTGTTACCGCATAATAATTCAAACGATATCCTCTAGATCCTGCAAACTGGCTTTGAGAGACTTCATTGATATTAAATCTAGAGTTTGCATTCATCTTGGATTCTTTATCAACTTCCTCCAATATACGCTGTGCTTCCTTCAAATCAGCAATAATCTGTTCCAAGCAATAATTAACCGTCTGATGATCGTTAATATAACTGGGATAAACATTGACATAAGGAATAAAAGTACGGTTATCTTCTCTAAAACCAACAGATGAAGGAGACGGAGCATAAATACGAAGTAAATCAAATTGCACAAATGCACGCAATCCAATAGCTTCTCCCAAAATCATCTGGCGTTCACTCTCAAGCCCATAAAAAAGATCAGGGTCAGCTTGAACCGCTTGCTGAGCCAATTCATTACAATTGGCAACCACATTCCAAGCGGCTTTCCACATTGCATCAGTAACAGGAACCAATTCGGTATTTTTAAAAGCAAGCTCCGCTATCTTTCTCATAGGGGTTCCACCAGCTATACTTGGAGCTTGATCTATGTAATAAGCCTGTGCCCAAGCATCCAGAATTCCCCAAGTAAGGTTACTTCCATACAAATCGAAAGTAGCCATTTTCCGATAAATACCATTCGTCGCTGTACGAAAACCATCACCGGAAGAAAACAAGTATTCCTCCTTTATCTCGTCGGAAGGATAAAGGTCCAGCCAATCTGAACACGAAGAAAGTGTCAAGGCTGCAAACGCAAAAGAAATAAACGTAGTATATATTTTTTGTATCATAATGGTATACTTAGAATTGTGCTTTAATAGAGAAATCGACCGTCCATGACTTCGGATAGCTTAAGCCTCGCTCTTGACGGATAGAATTCCAGTTAATAAAATCGCGTGTACTTGCTTCCAATCGAAGCATATTCATCCCCAAATGTTTCTTTATCCACTCCCGATTAAAATCACAGCTCAAAGTCAATGCACTCAAGCGCAGATAAGCCTTGTCCTGAACGAAGCGTGAAGTCGGCATGGTGACATTATCAGCGTTTTTAATATCTTTAAACTGAGCAATATCTCCCGGTTGTTTCCATCTGTCGGTCAACACACGCAAGTCTACATTTTGATATTGTATTCTGGCGTTTTCTACCCGATCCACCAAAGTCTGATTATACTCCTGTCCGCCCCATTCGTATTGGAAAGCCGCAAACAAGCTCCATGCTTTATAGGCAAGATTAAACCCAACAGAACCGTTGAATTTAGGTTCTGTATTACCAACAACCACTTCCTGAGTGGCATTCCAAGTATCGGACACGCTACCATCACGATTCAGGAATATTTCCTTACCCGTAGTGGGATCAATACCCAAAGACTTCACAGCCCAAATGGAAGTAAGTGACTGTCCTTCCTCATATTGAGATATAGGTACTGCATATTGAGCATTATAGCGACCATACTCTTCATTCGCAGAATTCTGATAAAATTGTTCTACACGTAGATTATAGGCACGTTGTGAATCTGATATTTTCACAATCTTATTTTTATTGTGTGCCATATTTCCCCACAGAGCTACCAACCAGTCACGATTACGAAATACTTCACCACGCACCTGCAACTCAAATCCCTGATTCAACACTTCGCCCATATTGTCTTTATAACTAGAGAAACCTGAAGTTTGAGACAAACTGACATCGTTCACTAAATCAATGGTCTTATCATGGTAATAATCCGCATCTACTGTTAAGCGCCGATTCAGAAATTGCATTTCAATACCTACATTAAACTTATCAGTCTTTTCCCAACTCAAGTTGTTATTTCCTAAAGCTTTTAGCACTGCGCCAAAGCCTGTTGCATACCATTCATCAAAAAGCGCCTCATACATGGTTGTAGCAGCATAAGACGGGAAACTAGCCTTACCAGTCCGGCCATACGATGCGCGTACCTTCAATTTATTGACTATCTCATTACCTTTTAGGAATTCATAATTATGAATGTTCACTCCCAAACCTCCTGAGAAGAAAGGTGCCCAGCGCTGTTTGGAACCAAAATCAGATGAACCGTCAAAACGAACGGAAAAATCAGCTAAATAGATATCGTTCCATGTATAGTTTCCGGTAGCCCACGTACTAACCATACGTGAGGTTCCTTCGGTACGCGACGGCTTTTCATATATCTCGGCTGCATAATTCGGCGAATGAAATTGTCCGTTCGGGAATCCACGATAATGAGCACTTGTCGCATCTGATGAGCCGGAAGATGCTTCCCAAGCCACAGACAAATTCAAATTATGTTTATTGAAAGAGCGTGTATAATATAAAGCCGCATTTGCATTCCAACTCAAATTGTTTCCATTATCTACATAGAGGTCACCCAAATTATGACCACCGTCACGAGGGGAAGCTGTTGTTTTTGAAGATAACGGATCAATGAACCGTTCTCCGTTAGAATACTTGCGATTCACGCTGAATTGTCCCCTGACGGTCCAATAATCAGTCAGATACCAATTCAAGCTCAAATTATTGGATACTTCATCATAAGCACTCCAAGTATAATTGCCAAGAGTCGCTTCATATAACGGGTTTTTAGCCACGCGTCCGCCACTAACTTGCGAAAATTTTAAATTTTCTTTCAATGTACCATTATCATTATAAGGTGTATCATACGGCTGCAAAATAGTATAATCACTAAAAGAACCATAAGGCGACTCTTTTGATTTGGAATGAGTAAACGATACAGTGTTCTTCACTTGCAAAGACTTCATTCGATAATCCAAAGAAAAACCAACACTGTAACGATCACGGCCAGAACCTTTCATCACACCGTTTGCTCCATTATAAGATGCATCTACACCCCAACGCAGATTTTGCGTACCTCCTTCTATGAAAAGACTGTGTTTATGATCGAATGCATTTCGCAGAGGCAATACCATCCAATCGGTATCTACACCACGTTGAATCTCAGCAAATTTCCGGTTGTAATCATAGATTTCAGTTCCAAAATCAGTATTCTCAAAAAGTCCGGCAAGACGTTCCATTTCCAGTTTCTGCGAAGCGTTTGCCAAACTATAATCGCGCAAATCGGGCATTTCCAATGTACCGGTGAAATTGTAAGAAACACGAACTTCGCCCGGTTTTGGAGCAACAGTAGTAATTACCACTACACCGTTAGCGGCACGCGAACCGTAAATAGCCGTAGCGGCAGCATCTTTAAGGATAGTCATACTCTCTATACGGCTAGGATCCAAGTCATATACCTTTTCAATGCTAACCTCAAATCCATCCATAATAAATGTAGGAAGATTCGGATTATTCTCCAGATTCGATTTAGACAGTTGATTCTTATCCAAATCTCTAACACCTACCCCCGAACGTCCGCGAATATACATTTCAGGCAACGCATTAGGATCGGAGCCAAACTGCGTATTAGTCATCAAGCGGAAAGAAGGATCAAACGACTGCATGGCGTCAAGTACATTCGTCTGTGACACCTTGCGCAATTCATCACCTGTTATTTGCGTAGAACTACCCGTAAAGCTGGATTTACGGACATTACTGTATCCCGTAACGACTACATCCTCCAATGTTTTCACATCGTCCACCATAGTTATTTCAAGCATCTTCTTACGGGTAGCGTCCACCTGAAGTGTTTGTTTTTTCATTCCGATAAAAGAGACCTCCAAAGTCACTTTGTCATTTTTCACATCCAGCGTAAACTCACCTTCAATGTTTGTTGAAGTACCTGTACGAGTACCTTTCACAATAATACTGGCTCCGGGAATCGGTTCTCTATTCGAATCAACAACCATACCGCGAATACGGTTTTCCCGTTTTTCCGCCTGCATTTTGCGAATCACCACAATGCCGTCCTTCACCACATAATCAAATCCTTGAGGATTAAGAATCAACTTAAGTGCGATCTCCCATTTCTCATTTTTCGCATCAATCGACACTGGAGGCACTCCTTTAAACATTTGTGAATTATACAACATATTCACACCTGTTTGTTTCTTCACTGCATCCAAAACAGTCTCGATAGAGACATTGTGCAGTTTCAAAGTTACCGTCTTGTCTTGTGACGGTAAAGCCCATGCACTAAACGTGCAGCACATTGCCACTAGAAAACATAGCAGCCATCGTTTTTCTCTCATAAATTAATGATTAAACTTTTGTGTACCTAATATTCTAACTATTCTATATTATTCCAATTCTTCTACCTTATCATATATCAATATGTTCCTTCCACTGATTTTATAAGTCAGATCTCCTGTCAGTTCCAGTGCATCCAGGAATGAATTTATTGTTCCATAGCGTTTCAAACTACCACTATAAGTAATGTCACGCAAATGGGGAGTCTCATAATAAACCTGTATGTCGTACCAACGTTCGAATGTCTGCATTATCTCTCCTAAAGGGCGGTTATTAAAGACATACCTCCCGTCTACCCAACCGACATATTCATCCAGATCTACCATACGTTTTTCCGAACCGTTGGCAGAAACCACAGCCTGCTCCCCCGGCGAAAGAATAATAGTTCCGATGCTTGATGAAGAGAACTGTACTTTTCCGTGTACCAACGTTGTGTAAACAGACGCATCGGTATAAGCATTGATATTGAAGGCAGTACCAAGCACAGTTACCTCTCCAAGATGAGTCTGCACGATGAACGGCCGTGTTTCGTCTTTCACGACATCAAAATAGGCCTCGCCTTCCAATGCCACAACTCTCCGCTTACCTGCAAAACGTACCGGATAAGTTAGTTTGGAGCCGGCATTCAAATGAACAGTAGTTCCATCCGCCAGGATTACGGTATTTTCACCCCCACGCGGTATAACCAACTCATTGGATTTAACCGGTTTTTCTTCGGTACTTTCTTCCTCATGTTGTGTTGTAACGGTTGGTTGATAAGACAATACTCCTTTCTTATATTTTACTTGAACGCCATCTACTACCACATTCACTTCTTTTTTATCCACATCAATAATGCTACCGTCAGGTAACGTTAACTGCGCCTGTTGTGTACCCGGCTGAATAAGAACTCTCTTCTCCTCTACTGCCGAATAGAAATTCGACATATAGAATGAAAGGCCGGCAGCCAGAACTATGACAGCCGCAGCAGCATACCACCAAACCCGGGAAATAGAAGGCTTACGTTCCTTCTTCTCCATTCGTCCGATTTTCTGAAGGAAAGATTGATAAGCTTTCTTTGATGAATAATCTTTATATTCTCCAAATGCAGCCTTCAATGTTTCACCATTCTGCAACTGCTCATACACTTTCTTTAAGTCCGGGCATTCCGCCAATCGTTTTTCAAGCTCTTTCCGTTCTGCTTCATTCGCTTCTCCCAAAAGAAACTTTCTCATTAAAGCAGCATCTTGATATATATTTTCGAACTTATTCATCTTATTATCTATTTTTTAATTAAATTGCAATTTCATCCTTGCTTTATTATAACTATACATAACTCATAGAAAAGGGTGACAAAAAGATGATCTTTTTTTGGAGAAGGAATATCCAACGAGGGATTTTAAAGAGAAAAATATAGCATTATGCTATCAAAATGAAGAAATACGGTCACATTTAACAAAGAAAACAAATCTTAATCAATCAATAAAAAGACAAAGAAGTATCAAATTGACTTTATTTCTTTTTAGAAAAATAAACAGAGAATTATAGAATGAATAGAGTCTCCCAGCTTTTCACGAAGAAATTTATAGCTACGGCTCTTTTGAGTTTTAACGGTATTGATACTTATTTCCAGACGTTCCGCTATTTCTTCCCAAGTATACCCTTCGATTCTCAACAGAATGATCCGGCGTTGCTCAGGCGGAAGTTCTTCAATATGGAAATACAACTGACGGATGATCTCTTCTTTCACTGTCAATGCATAAATCATATCCTCGTCTTGCCGACATTCTTCAGCAAGGGAACTTAGAATACTGTCATGAATCTGATTATTGCGTATATATAATAAGGTATTATTATAACAGGCACGATAAAGATAATTGGTAAGCTCTTTAATATCAGAGAAGGTACGCTTACCCTCCCATACGGAAATAAAGACTTCCTGTACCAAATCTTCAACTGCATCGGGAATTGGCAATATCTTGGAAACATAAACACATAGAGCAGCATAAAAACGATCGTAGAAATCGCCCCACGTCTTTTCATCCTTCCGGTTAACTCCTGCTACTATGGTGTCAATTCTATCACTCATATTGTCACTCTACTCATCAAAAAAGAATACAGAATTCGTAGAAATCGCTATAACCACTTACTATATCGATATTTACGAATGCAAATATATTGTTTTTTTCAAAAACACAGACTTTAAGTAGCCTACAAAATAGAAAATAAAAACGTTCTTTCTCTATATAAAAAACACAATATCATCTATCACCTATCACCGGCATCAAGCAAACCGTTTATTCATCGTACTTTCCGACGGTGATAGGTTGTTTCTTAACCTATCACCCAACCTATCACCTATCACCAACCATTTTCAAACAAATTAATATATAAAACCAACCGGTATCCACCTACTAAAAATATATCCCTTAGACAGGGCCAACAGATTATACCTTGGCAGCAGGTGTTTCACGCCGAGAAACAAATAGTTTCAAGTAATGGAAACCAAAGTTTCAAGGCTTAGAAACTCTAGTTTCGCACCGTTGGAACTAAAGTTTCAAGCCGGAGAAACTACTGTTTCCCTTGCAGAAACTTAAATGCCCCAATAGGAACAACTCCATGCTTATAGCATACAGCGATATAGGGGTACAAAAAAAGAGCGAATTATTCCGCTCCACCATTAAAGAATCCCCATAAATGGGATTCTTCTTTTTCATCATTCATTTACTCGTTTCCTGAAAACTACTTTTTACTAATACCTAATCAAAACAACCTTTTTCCTAAAAACTAATCTTAAAATCCAATACCTTAATTTTATAAACTAATATCCTTTAATATTACCTTGTTCTAATACCTAAAATCTTAGTAGTTTCACAACTACGCTGCAAAGGTATAGCTGTTTTAGAAAACAACAATAGTTAGTATGCTAAAAAACATATTTTCCCCTCTTTTTTTGATTTATGTCAAGAAAACAAGGAACGATTAGGTGTAATAAGGACATTCATTATTCAAATGCATGGAATCACGGACAGATCTTCTCTTTTCACTTCTATTTCATCAGAGGAACCGCCCATTTTTCTACTTACAAAAAGACAGCAAATAAAAGATTAAATATGCAAAATTCCAGCATTCCGTTCCAAAAAGCAAGTACAAAGCAATAAATAAGAGATAAGATTGTAGACATTCTGTATATTTAAACTCCAAAATTACGGCGATTTTTCGAACCATTCCGGACACTCCCCCGAATTTTCGGAAGCAAAAACAACTGAAAGATACAAGTCTCGCAACTTTTCCGTAACTTTGCAGCGTTTGATAATAAATAAGATAGGAATGGATTTTAAGTACGACGTTATCGTAATCGGTGCCGGACATGCAGGCTGTGAAGCAGCAGCCGCAGCAGCAAATTTAGGTTCCAAGACTTGTCTCATCACAATGGACATGAACAAGATTGGACAGATGAGTTGCAACCCGGCCGTAGGAGGAATCGCCAAAGGACAAATAGTACGTGAGATAGATGCACTGGGTGGACAAATGGGATTGGTGACAGATGAAACAGCTATTCAGTTCCGAATCTTAAACCGTTCAAAAGGTCCCGCTATGTGGAGTCCTCGTGCCCAATGCGACCGCGCCAAGTTTATCTGGTCATGGCGCGAGAGACTGGAAAACACTCCCAACCTTCATATTTGGCAAGATACCGTATGCGAACTTCTCGTTGAAAACGGAGAGGTGACAGGACTCGTCACCGTCTGGGGAGTTACTTTCAAAGCAAAGTGCATCGTACTGACTGCGGGAACTTTCCTCAACGGACTGATGCACGTAGGCCGCCACCAACTGCCGGGTGGAAGAATGGCCGAACCGGCTTCCTATCAACTGACCGAATCTATCGCCCGCCATGGGATTACTTACGGAAGAATGAAGACCGGAACTCCGGTACGTATCGACGCACGCAGCGTGCACTTCGACCAAATGGAAACGCAAGACGGAGAATGTGACTTCCACAAGTTCTCTTTCATGAATACAAGTACACGTCATTTGAAACAACTCCAATGCTGGACATGCTATACAAATGAAGAAGTACATCGGATTTTACGTGATGGATTGCCGGACTCTCCCCTTTTCAACGGACAAATTCAAAGTATCGGCCCGCGCTATTGCCCCAGCATAGAGACCAAAATTGTGACTTTCCCCGACAAAGACCAGCATCAGCTTTTCCTCGAACCGGAAGGAGAAACGACACAGGAATTATACCTCAACGGATTCTCTTCTTCGCTTCCAATGGATATACAGATTACTGCCTTGAAAAAGATTCCCGCTTTTAAAGACTTGGTTATTTATCGTCCGGGATATGCAATTGAATATGACTACTTCGATCCGACACAATTAAAACATACGCTGGAATCGAAAGTTATTAAAAACTTGTTCTTTGCCGGACAAGTAAACGGAACCACCGGCTACGAAGAGGCCGGAGGACAAGGAGCAATAGCCGGAATCAATGCACACATTAATTGCCATGGTGGAGAAGAATTTACGTTGGCACGCGATGAAGCATATATCGGCGTATTAATCGACGATTTAGTTACCAAGGGAGTTGACGAGCCTTACCGGATGTTTACTTCACGCGCAGAATACAGGATTCTGCTCCGTATGGACGATGCAGACATGAGACTTACCGAACGGGCATACAAACTCGGATTAGCCAAGGAAGACCGTTATCGGTTGATGAAAAGCAAGAAGGAAGCTGTGGAACAGATTATTTCTTTCGCACGAAACTATTCGATGAAACCGGCACTAATTAATGATGCCCTCGAAAAGATAGGAACAACTCCCCTACGTCAAGGTTGCAAATTAATTGAGATATTGAACCGTCCGCAGGTGACGATAGAGAACATAGCCGAACACGTTCCGGCATTTCAACGGGAACTGGAAAAAGCAACAAGTGCCAACCAAGACCGTAAAGAAGAAATTTTGGAAGCTGCCGAAATCTTAATCAAATATCAAGGTTATATTGACAGAGAGCGAATGATAGCAGAAAAGCTGGCACGCCTGGAAAGTATAAAGATAAAAGGTAAGTTTGACTATTCTTCTATCCAGTCCCTATCCACCGAAGCTCGCCAAAAGCTGACTAAAATAGATCCGGAAACCATTGCCCAAGCGAGCCGGATTCCGGGAGTATCGCCAAGCGACATCAACGTGTTGCTGGTACTTTCGGGCCGGTAAGCGGCAACGTTTCACGTGAAACAAAGCATTTAAAGAAACGAGATAAATCAATGATTATGAGCAAAGAAACGCTAATTAAAAGTATCCGGGAAATTCCCGACTTTCCGATTCCGGGAATCCTGTTTTACGATGTAACCACATTGTTCAAAGATCCGTGGTGCTTGCAAGAATTATCGGACGTTATGTACGAGATGTATAAGGATAAAGGTATCACCAAAGTTGTAGGTATAGAATCAAGAGGATTCATCATGGGACCGATTCTGGCTACCCGACTCAATGCTGGCTTCATCCCTATCCGTAAACCCGGAAAACTTCCCGCAGAAACTATTGAAGAAAGCTATGACAAAGAATACGGGAAAGACACAGTGCAGATTCACAAAGATGCATTGGATGAAAACGATGTAGTGCTGCTGCATGACGACTTACTGGCAACGGGCGGAACAATGAAAGCAGCCTGTGAACTGGTGAAGAAATTGAAACCGAAGAAAGTATATATCAACTTTATCATCGAACTGAAAGACCTCAACGGAAAATCAGTATTCGGAGATGATGTAGAAGTAGAATCCGTATTGACTTTATAAAGGATTTGTTTATATTTGCAGGGCGTAGTGATACTACGCCCTTTTTCATTTTAGCTATTTCATCCCTAAAGATTATGAATACAGAAGCGGAAAACAAAACCAATGAATACTTGAAAGGAATCGTGGCAAACCTTCCTGAAAAGCCGGGAATCTACCAGTACCTGAATGCGGAAGGAACGATTATATACGTTGGAAAGGCTAAAAACCTGAAGAAAAGGGTATACTCTTATTTCAGCAAAGAACACGAGCCGGGAAAGACACGGGTATTGGTAAGCAAGATAGCTGATATACGGTATATCGTGGTGAACACAGAGGAAGATGCACTGCTATTGGAAAATAATCTGATCAAGAAATATAAGCCGCGTTATAACGTCTTATTAAAGGATGACAAGACTTACCCTTCGATCTGTGTACAGAATGAATATTTTCCCAGGATATTCAGAACCCGGAAGATTATCAGAAACGGCTCATCTTATTATGGTCCGTACAGCCATATCCCCTCGATGTATGCAGTGCTGGACTTGATAAAGCATTTATATCCGTTACGTACCTGTTCTTTAAACCTCACTCCGGAGAACATACGGGCCGGGAAGTTCAATGTATGCCTCGAATATCATATAAAGAACTGTGCAGGAC
>OJJK01000338.1_pt1 | contig 20255 bp, 20 predicted proteins | sample 1596271 | NCBI WGS metagenome assembly OJJK01 (sample SAMEA4350142, study PRJEB24818) | metagenome | biome: human; feature: gut; material: faeces | place: Denmark | collected 2013-09 | reverse complement strand
GAGGGGACAGTGAATAAAATTAAAGCGGTAAAAAGGCAGATGTACAATAGGGCAGGAAGCAAACTACTGAGAGCCAAGATTCTTTATTCACAATAGAAGAAGTACCACCAAATTTGACGAAGAACCGGTATGGACCAAGAAAGTTTCTGGGGATATAAGAGAGCTTTGGAAAAATCTGATGAAGAGGATGCTAGGCATGGTATTTAAAAGTTCTTAGATTTATATTGGTAGAGGATGCTGACAATTTGTCAACATCCTCTTGCTAATTATTGGAGTATATTTTATCTGGTGTTATATTTTAAGAGAAAAGTATATGCCAGGAATATCCGAAATATTGAGTAATGACGACTTTTCTCGAATAGTCAGTGATTTATGTGTAGATACCATAGAAGATAGAGACCCCAAAGAATATTTGGAGGAATATAACGGAGAACGCCGCCGTCGTAAAACTTCAGTAGGTTTCCGTGAACCTAAAAAAGTGGCTGTATATTCAGATACAGAGTTTGAAACAGACCCAAATACTGGCGAAGAAAAACCAAAACGTTTGGAAGATAAGACTGTGCCAGTTGCTAAGATTGTAACTAATATCCCAAAGAAGATAGTACGTACAGCAGCAGCTTTTTTGTTCGGTGGGGATATGATTGTATCGGCAGATAATATGGATGATGATAGCTTGCAAGACTTCAAGCAGGTATTTGTCCGTAAGCTTAAGATGAAATCTGTCTTTATGAGATTTGCTCGTATTGTACTATCTGAAACCAAAGGAGCGATTGTCTTTTATCCTGTAACGAAAAGCAATATTAAGGGAACGGATAAGGATGGAAGTCCTATCTTTAAAAAAGAAGTCGTATTAAAAGCCAAGATATTATCAACACCAAAGGATGATAATATAACCAATGAATTTTACCCGCATTTTGACGACGATGATGATATGGATGGCTTCATTCATAAATACACAACTATGGTTAATGGAAGAAGTTGTGAATGCGTGAAGATTTATACCGCTAATGAGATTATAACCGGAATCAATGATGGGCAGTGGGTTATAACAAAGGATAAGAATCTATTCGGGAAAATACCAGTTGTCTATGCAGAGGTAGACCAGCCGGACTGGGAAGATATAGCAGTTCTTATGGATGCGTATGAAATGCGCCTTTCTCGAATGTCAGATACTAATGACTATTTTGGAGACCCTATGCTAAAGACTTACGGCCAGACCAATTTACCTTCAAAGGAAACGGTGGGAAAGGAGTTGAATTTCTCCATGGAAGTGGATCCGGATACCGGAACTGCTTATCATGGTGATGCAGAATATTTATCCTGGCAGCAGTCTATTGATTCTCAGAAAGAGGAAATCGCAAACGAAAGGCATGAGATATTTTCCGGTGCTTCTTGTCCTGACCTCTCCTTTGATAACCTTATCGGTATAGGTGATTTATCCGGAGTGGCTCGTGAGTTTATGACTATTGACGCAAAGATAAAAGCTACGGAACAGATGGAAATATTCGGTCCGGTGGTACAGCGTTGTGTGGCAATCGTGCAAGCTGGTATGGCTCGTATTTCCCATATCAAAAACGCTGACGCAATAGAGGGAAATTATTTCGAGGTGAAGTTCGGTTCAATCTTGCCCAAGAACCTTACGGAAATTTTGCAGAACTTGGCTATTGCAAACGGTAATAAGCCTATCAATTCGCAAGAGACTATCACTGCAGAATCTCCCTATACAAAGAATGCCAAACAAGAGACTGCAACCATGAAGAAAGAAGAAAAAGAAATGGCACAAAACAGCAATCCTTTTGGTGCTACATTTCCTGCTAATCTAGATGAATGATGAAACGTAAAGGGCTTTCCTTTTATGATAGTCAGCATTTGCAAAAAATGTTGGTGCAGCAAAATGATATAACAGCTATCTTTAATCGTTTTATTGCTGCTATTTCCCCTTATCTTCAACAATGGGCAGATAAGGGGAAAGATAGTGTATGGGTAAGAAACCAGTCAATAGAAAAACGTATTGATAGGGAGTTGGTAAAGTTACAATCTGACCTACTTGCCAATATTACTCAATTCCAAATGGACGCATGGAAACGTTCTGAACTAAAGAATGATGATTTTATTTCAAGGTATATTGAGGGATTGGCTATCAGTACAGCTATAAAAGAAGGGCTGTTTGCTCATAATGCCAAAGCTATGTTGCAGCTAAAAAAAGGTATGGATATTAGGGGAAATGCCTTATCTGACCGTGTGTGGAATATTGCGGAGCTGGCAAAAGAGCAACTGGAGTATTATCTTGCATCCGGAGTATCGGTAGGCCGTAATGCCGGGCAGATAGGCCGGGATGTGCGCCAACTTCTTAAAGAACCGGACAAACGTTTTAGACGTGTGCGTGATGCAAATGGGAAACTGATTTTATCTCAGCCTATGAAGAATTATCATCCGGGCCAAGGTGTGTACCGTAGTGCGAGTATGAACGCATTGCGATTATCCTCTACGACAACCAATATGGCTTATCGTGCAGCAGACTATGAACGATGGAATGGTCAGGACTTTGTTTTGGGCATAGAGATAAGACGGTCTGATAGTAATCGTGGACCGTGTGCCCTTTGTGATTCGATGGTTGGCAAATATCCGAAAACATTCAAATTCACAGGGTTTCATCCGTTTTGCATTTGTTATGCGACTCCAATAGTTATGGAACCGGAAGATTTGGCCGAGTATTTGGTAAATGATACGATACCGGAAGAACTTGTTGTGAAAGATATACCTCAATCAGCTAAAGCTTGGGTAAACAAGAACCTTGAAAGGGCTAAAGGATGGAGCAATGAACCATATTTTATTCGTGATAATCGGCAGTTCTTTGAAGAGTTGAAAACCAATATTTATACATTGGAAGAAAAGAAGTTTACCCGTACAAGAAGCACATCTGTATCGATGCAGCGTGCTATTGATTTTCTTTCAAAGGAATATCCGAATATTTCTAATACAAGGTTGGCTGCTATACATCATTATACTAAAGCCGGAGGTAACTATCGACAGTTAAATAAACAGTTGTATAATGATAACCTTAGCGAGTTTAATAAAGCTGCCGCAATACTTATTCGTGAGGGATTGGATTTGTTGCCAACATTTAAAGGTATTACATATCGTGGTACTATAATAAAGCGAAAGGAATACGAAGCCTTGTATAAGGACAAAAAAGAGGTTGCCCACAAGATATTTACGTCATGTAGCAAATCTCCGGAAATAGCTGATATGTTTGCGAGTTATCGCCCTTTGAAAAGAAATGAAGTGAGCATAGTTTTTACGATTCAGGGTAAAAATGGAAAGGATATATCGAAAATCTCGGAATTTAACGGTAAATTTGTAGAGATGAACCAATACGAGGTTCTCTTTACAACTGATACAAGATTTGAGGTCGTCTCAATATTGGAGTTGGAAGATGAGATTAATATTGAATTGAAAGAATTATGACAGATAAAGTTAAAGTTCCGGAAGTTACAGATGAGCTTCGCCGGTATTGGAAAGAAAGGTCGGAAAGAATTCTCAGAAATTACGAAACAGGAAAGTATGATGAGAATAACAAAGCAATGATGGCTTCCGTAAGTTGGGCAAGGTTAAGCATGGAGGAAAAGGAAGAGGGATATAAAAAGTATTACTTTATGTTTGACCGCTGGCAGGCGGAAGCTGACGCCATGTGTGGATATGATGAAGACGATGAAGATTAGTATTTAAAGTTTATTTGAATATAGGCTATCCGGATGCGGGTAGCCTTTTTTTATGGTAAAAATCCTGCTCCAATATATTTTAAAGCAAAAAGACTATGGAAATTTTAGTTGCAATCAAAAAAGCTTTAAAGAAAGCAGGTATTCCAGAAAAATATGCTGCAAAGGTAAAAGCCTTGTTTAATATTGAGAGCGAGGAAAATCTGGAAAACTATGTCTCTCTTTTTAAGGATAACATTCTTCCGGATTTGGAAGCAAGCGAGCAGAACAATCAGAATGTTGTCAATAATGCTATTGCTGAATATGAAAAGAAGCATGGTCTGAAAGATGGCAAGCCTATAGAGGGAAAGGGTAAAAAAGGGAAGAAAAACAAAACAGCCGTTGACGACGATGACGATGATGTAGATGATGATTTGGATGATCTTCCGCCTGCTTTCAAAAAGATGCTTCAAGCCCAGCAAAAGCAAATCCAGACCTTGACGGATAATATTTCCACCTTAACAAAAACCGTTTCCGATTCCGGCAAAAACGCGTCTGCTAAGGCATTGTTTGATACAGCCAAGTTGCCGGAAAAATGGTTTAAGCGTATTGATGTAAATTCCGAAACATCTGTAGAAGACCAAATTAAGGAGCTTCAAGAAGAATATAAGGAAATTCGCCAAAGCGCAATATCCGATGAAGTGGATGCAGGCAATTATCGCCCGTATGTAGCACAGCCAAAAGACCGGACAGAAAAGGAATGGTTGGAAATCATGAATAAAGATGAGGGCACTGGGGATTCCAACGGGGTTGCCAGTCTCGGTATTGATTAATAATTAATCCATTGTAGCTATGTTTTTTAAGAAAGAAAAAGAATTTCAGTACCATCCTGCGGTCATAAAAATGCTCGAGGATGTTGTCGGTGGTGGTACCATTGTTCGCGCGGATTTAAGAACTGCGATTTTTGATGGTATGCCATTGGACGAATTGCCGCCATATTGCGTTGTCGGCAAAGATGAAAATGGAGGGTATCGTGTAATCAAGACTGCTTTGGTTGCAGAAGCCTTGGATGCAGAGGGGACAACTGTAAAAGTTAATAAAAGTCATCTGTTTGCTGTTGGAGATTTTGTTACTATTGGAGGGGACTTGAAAGGCGCATCCGATAAGATTACAGCTATAGACAAGAGTAATGCTGGATATGATGTTATTACCCTTGAAGCCAAGATTGGTGCAGCAAAGGTAGGCCAAATACTGGTCGGTGCAAAAGGAAAGACTACAGCAGGAAAAGCCGCTCTTGTTGTCGATTCCTCAGAGTTGGTGATAACCTTGTCAAAAGTTGATTTGACTGTCGCTAACCAATCATGCGGTTTAATGGTACGTGGAACCATTAGTGAAGGTAATATGCCCTTCCCTGTCGATGCAGGCTTGAAGGCTTTGATGCCGTTAATCAGATTCGTAAACAAGAAATCATAATTGATTTATGGAAAAAAGTTTAATCAAACAAGTAAACAAGAAAAACATGAGCGCCCGTTTAAACTCGCGCCATGTAAAACCAATGTATTACCCTAATTTCTTTACTCCCAAAAGGGTTACAAGCTTGAAATGGGAAACATTGGTTGGAGAGAAAGGTGCTCCGGTAATTGCCGATGTCGTTTCTTTTGACTCTTCCGCTCCGGAGAAGACGCGGGAAGTAATCAGCAAAATGTCCGGTGATATTCCAAAAACAGCCGTTAAGCGTGGTATGAACGAAAGCGACTATCAGGAATATAAGAATCTGGAGCGTGATGCACAAGGGGACGCAGAGCAAATGGAGTTGCTGAACCTTTCTTTCAAAGACCAGGATTTTGTGTATAATGCAGTGCGTGGCCGTATGGAGTGGTGGGCTATGCAGTATATGAGCCGTGCAGGATTTAACCTGTCTGCGAAAAATAATAACGGTATTGTAACAACAGAGTTTGTAGGTTGTGGTATGCCGGCTTCAAATAAGATGAAATCATCTGCCGATTGGGCATCTTCAAGTACTGCTGATGGTTTGCAAGACATTGAAAATGTCTTGACTGCTGCATCTGCCAAAGGTGTGAATATCCGCTACATTGTTATGCTTACTTCTGACTTTACTCTTTTGAAGAAACAGAAAGCTACCATTGATAAAATTAAAGGTTGGATTAATCAGACCTCCAAGGTTGTTGTTACAAAGAAAGTTATCAACGAGTACTTGGCTGAACAGGAGAATCCGGCACAGATTATCACTATCAATCCGGCTGTGCGCATTGAAGATGCAAACCACAAACGTACTACTGTTTGCCCATGGAAGAAGCGCCGTATCTGCTTCCTTGAGGATTTGAATGTTGGTAATATCCAGCACGGTCCTATTATGGCTGAAAATTCGGAGTCTTTGAAGAAGAAAGCAATCATGGTAAAGAAAGACTTTATCTTGGTTACAAAATTCTCTACTGAAGAGCCGTTCAAGGAGTGGACTAAGGCTGAAGCTAATGCAATTCCTGTAGTCAATGACCCGGAAGCTATGTATATCTTGCAGGCTGACGGTAAGGAATGGCCGTCAGACGAAGCAACAGAAGGTACGGATAATATTCCTGCCAAGTTCTTGGGTCAGGAAGTGGAGGATGAAAACTTAGAACCGGGTGACGAAGAATAATATAGCTATGGCAACAATCAGAGAAACGATACTGGAATATCCCTCTATTGGAGATATGGAAGGCTTCTTGGAAAAGGTAGTATTTGTAAAGCGTGGTGTTAATCCCGAAACGGAATGTACTACTGAAAACATGAAGCAAGTTGGTCTTTGTGTCGCTGATACGTACGCCATGTTAGTAAACTCACAGGATTTCAGTGAGAATAAGCTTTCTATCACTCATCCCCGTTCTTTCTATATTCAGACTGCAAAACAACTGTATATAGAAAACGGGGAGCCGGAGAAAGCCGGTAAACTCGGGAAACGAATCATTATCAAAGGAAAGGCAGGTAATAGATGGTAAAACGATATCCGCATACAGCGATAGTAACTATTTCTGCTAATGGAAAGGTTATTGACGGTGAATGGGTTCCGGGAAAACCGATTGAAATATCCGTTCCCGGACGTTATGATCCTGTAAGTGATGGTACTGTTGTCTATAAACGTAATTCAGCTGGTGATGAAGCGCAAGTACATGGCTATTTCTACACCAAAATCCAACCGCTGACTGGTAGCCAGTTTTTACGTTTGAAAGTTGATTCCAAGGGCGTAGATGTACCAATTATCTGTTGGGAATCTTATCAATCACATTCAATTATCAACGTATGAAATATGGTATGACTCCACTATTCGACCAACATTCACTAGAACGTTGGTTCGATCACTTTCAAAACCGAGCAAAAGAAAGAATATTGATACTTCTCCAAGGTGCTGGTGAAAAGTTTATCGATGTAGCTCGCCGGAACGGCTCATATAAAGACCAGACTGGCAATCTTCGTTCATCTATCGGATATGTAATTGCGAAAGACGGAAAAGTGGTTGCAGAGAACTTTACCGAAAGCGATAAAGGGACTGATAAGACAACAGGTAAGTACAAAGGTCGTAGACTTGCAGAAGAAGTATCTCTGTCTCATGTTGGTGGTTATATATTGGTTGGTGTTGCAGGTATGGAGTATGCAGCAGCCGTTGAAGCAAAAGGATATGAAGTTATTTCGGGTGCTAATACGCAATGTGAAAAATACCTGAGAGATACTTTGAAGTCAATTTTTAGCAAGATTTGATTATGGATGAATTTGACGCTGTAGATATAGTTTATAATGCTGTGGTCGCTGCGGGCACCGATGTTATGATTTACAAGGACAAATCGGAAACAGGCTTAACCAATGAACATATCGTTATCAATCATCTGCAACTGAATGAACTCGACTTCATTAATAAAGTGCCTATTAACGTCAACATCTTTGTCCCTTTGAATGAAAATGGTATGCCCCAACGTCAACGAATGAAGGAACTCAAACGAAAGGTTAGAAAGTCGCTTGATTTAATCAATAGCAATGACGGTGTATGTAAAGAAGTAACAGTCCTCTGGAGCGTTCCAATGCCGGACCTGAAAGAAGGCTTTGCTTGTACAAATATCAGATTAGAAATTTTAATAGAACAATAATTATGGCAGGAGAAGTAAGACCTATCGCTATGGGCGTAGGTAAAATTAAATTTGGAACAGTTGGTGACGGTGTTCCAGGAGCGGACCTCAAAGAATTTCCTCTTCCGACAAAAGGAAGTGTAGTATTCAACTTTGCGGATCCTAAAGAAGTAAAAATCGAGACGGAAGGAAGCGATGAACCTTTGTATGTTGAATTTGTAAAAGATACAACAGATAACATCGAATTCTCTATTCCTACTCCTTCTAACGAAATACTTAAAGAGTTGGCAGGTGGTGAAATTGATACAGCTGACGGAAAAAACATCTGGAAGAAACCAATCAATGTTCCTTCTATTTCGAAGACATTCCAGTGTGAAACATTACCCAAAAATGGTAAAAAGGTAATTTATACCGTTGTTAATGGTAAAATTACTTCTAAGATCTCACAAGCTCCCGGTTCCGAGCAAGCGGAGTTGTTACTTGTACGTGTATATATGCAGGCAGCTATTACAGCTTCCGGAGAAAAAAAGGCTGCTTTTATGCGTGAAGTTATTAGCGTGTCTGAAGGCGGAGAGGCCCCGGCAAATCCAGCAAATCCCGAAGGCGAAGAAGTAGTAGAGTAAAAATGGTTTCCTGTGTAGCTTAGTTGGTTAAAGCACTACATTAGTAGAGACCAGTGGTTCGAATCCACTCACAGGAACAAACTATTTGAAGGATGGAGCCGAAAGTATTAAAGGTTAGTCGCGAATAACTGGATATATTGTCAGGAAGTACAACTGACTAGGCTCCTTGATGAAATTTATGAGTATAAAAAACTTATTCCAACAAGAATCTGATTCTGTTACAGAACAACCTGTAAGAATCCCATTTGATTTCTCTAACCGAGATTCTATTCCTAATGGAAAGGACCCTGGTAATAGTATCGTAATAAAACCAATTACCGTTCGGACATGGTTTAGAATTCGTCCGCTTCTTCTTGAAATTGAAAAAGAAGATATTGATAGGATGATTGTAAAAAAGGGAGAGCTGCCAGAAGATTTTCCAAAAATTATGGATAAGTACGGAGAACTGCTTCTTGATATTGTATGCTTAGGTATTCATAATAAGCCAAGTGATCCGCCAAAATGGTTTAAGCAAGCTCTTGCAGACAATTCCACATGGGAAGATATACGCATATTATTCAATGCAATTATATATCGAATAGGATATCACTCTTTTTGTACCTCTATCACGATGCTTCGGAACGTGAGCCCATTGCGAGAGACGGAGATAATAGCCGCTCGGAAAAATCTACAAAGCTGGAAGGATACAACCAAAGTAGATTCTTAGTTATTGTAAAAGAAGCTCTAGGATTGACTTTTAATGAGACGCTGGATAGTAGCTATGGATTAATAGAAATATTGCTTCAGGAGTACTCCTTTGTAATGAGGGAACGAAATAAAACGACTGATGAGGACGGAGAAGTCGAAGGACGAGACTATGAATGGATAGAACTACCAAGTTTTGATAATCCAAACGAAAAGATCCGGATGAAAAGATATTATGATATTAACGGAAAAGTCAAAAGATAAAGTAATTTGCCATTGTGTTTATATATTAGGTTAACTGTTTTTTTTATTAAATTGATTTAGAGTTGTTTTTGTTCCCTTGTGTCTGTGAAGATACAGGGGATTATTTTTCATTTCTTGAAGAATCTGATTGAGAGAAGCATTATCCTGCTGTAAATTTTTAATCAATCTTTTCTGATAAGCGAGCATCCCTTCAATTCTTCCTTCACTCTTTCCTTTCTCGTAGGCAGCTTTAATCTCTTCTTCCGTATAGCTACTTTTATTCGCTATGGATACGTTTTCATTTTCCTTGGTCATGGGCGCTAATGAATAGTGATTTATATATTATAGAAAAAGGCTATCTCTTCCCTTTTATTCCGACCAAGGAACATAATCTTTCAAATGCTTTGGGACTATGTAGCAAAGGGAATTGATAGCCTTATGTTGTATTTTTAGGCTTATCAACTCCCCAAAGCATTTATAAAAACTGTTCCTTGGTCTTAGAACACTGCAAAGATGCTTATTCTTCTTGAAATAGCCAAATTTTGGCTCCTCTTTATATTTTAAGAATAAATGCTATATGGGTATTCAGAACAAAGATGGAGCGTTGTATTTCGCAACAGGCATAGATAATTCAGGACTATATTCCGGGCGTCAGGAAGCGATGGGAATCATTAAGGCAATGGCCAGTGAAATTACCACTTTCGATGTATTCGGTGGGATCGGCATTAGTGCAGGTATCGCATTTGCCAGAGCTGCCAAAGGTGCATACGACTTTGAGAAACAGTTTCAACAAAGCATGAAAGAAGTTGCTACTCTTTCAAATGGAATTAAAGGCAGCTTAACGGATTACATGAATCAAGTTATGGAGATAACTCGAGTTGTTCCCGTTGAAGCAAACGAAGCAGCCAAAGCTCTCTATCAGATCGTATCTGCCGGACATGACGGAGCCAACGGAATGAAAGTGTTGGAAGCATCCGCAAAAGCTGCTGTTGGTGGAGTAACCGATACTGCTACTGCAGCTGATGCTATAACTACAGTTCTAAATGCTTATAAATTGGATGCTTCTAAAGCCCAGGAAGTTTCGGACCAGTTATTTACCACCGTTCGATTAGGTAAGACTGATTTCGGTCAACTAGGCAAAAGTATAGCCCAAGCAGCACCTATTGCTGCATCATTTGGCATTGATATAAAAGAAGTCCTGGGTGCAGTAGCATCAATCACCAAACAAGGTGTTCCCACTTCGGAAGCAATGACGAAAATACGTGCTGCTATCTTAGGTACAGCCAACCAGTTGGGAGACGCTGCATTCAAAGGACGTACTTTCCAAGAAGCATTACAACTTATTTATGACAAAGCAGGCGGTTCATCAACCAAAATGAAAGAATTGTTGGGTACCGATGAAGCACTCCAAGCTGCTTTAATGCTTACTGGTGAAAAGGCTAAGGAAGCAGCTTCCGATCTAGACGAAGTTAATAATTCTGCAGGTGCAGCAGAAGCAGCCTTTAAAGAAATGGCTTCATCTGCTGAGAATCAAATGAAACTACTTGGCAATAATATAACAGCTACCCTTCGTCCCCTTGGAAAAGAGATTTTAAAAGAAGTATCTTCTATTGCTACTTCTTTTAACAAAGCCTTCGAAAATGGAGATGCACAGGAATCATTAAGAATATTGGGAACATTAATAGTAACACTTACTAGTGCTTTTATTGGCTATAAAGGCTCTATTATAGCTATAAATGCTGTTAAGAAAATACATATTTCATTGCTTGAAATGGAAAAATATGAAATGACATTGTACCAAAAAGCTGTTGAAGCCGGAACAGTATCTGAAAATGTCCTTACTGCTGCCCAAGTAAAACAGATGGCTACAAGGAAAGCAATGATTACAACAATTAAAATGCATACAGCTTCCCTATTAAAGAATACTGCAGCCATGTTGGCAAATCCTTATATTTTAGCAGCTGCAGCTGCTGCAACTCTCGGATATGCAATTTATAAGTATGCTACCCGTGCAACTGCTGCAGAGAAAGCACAATACCGATTCAATAAAACAGTAAAAGAAAGCCAACAAAGAGCAGAAGATTATAAGAATAAGATTCAAGGTCTTGTATCTATAGCACGAAGCGATACGGCTGCCACTACAGAAAGATATAAGGCTCTGCTTCAACTGCAACGCTTAATGAAGTCCGTTTTTAAAGATATGGACTTGAAAAAGTTGAAAGACATGGATGATTTAGAATTAACCAATAAAATAGCAGAAGCAGAAGCAAGAAGAAACGTTGTTATAGCTAAGACTAATTTAGTTATGGCAAAACAACGCTTACAAAAAATAGACAACCAAATCATCCTAACAAATAACAGAAATGGGTATACTGGTGCATTGAAAGAAGATAGAGAAGCTGCTGCTAAAGAAGTGGATTTGTTACAAGGTGAGGTTGATAGAGCGGTAAAGGTACATTCTATATCTATTAAAGCTCATGTACAATCCCAAAAAGAAGCCGCTACTCAAAATAAAGCCTTTTGGACCAAGCAAAAAGATGATGCAACGAAAGCACTAGATTCAATAGCTTCGGCTCAAAAGAAATTGATGGATGCTGGAAATTTCAAAGGGATTGATGCTACTGTTGTTACCACCTACAAAGAAAATATCAAAAAACTAAAAGAAGCAGAGAAAGAATTAAAAGTTTATGATTCATTTTCCAAACAGGACGATAAGGCACAAAAATTACGTGAAGAACAAGAAAAATATAAACTCCTGTTAGAGAAACAAAAGTTTGAACAGGAACGAATGAAAGAAGATTCAGCAAATGAACTTGAGCAGATTGAAATCAATAAACTTAAAGAAAGCAGTGAAAAGGTTCTAAGGCAAAGAGCACTCAATCATCGGCTAGAATTGCAGGCTATTAAGCGCGAAACCGAGGATAAGAAACGGAAAGTAATAGAAGATGCACGAGCTGCTTTTGAAATCAATCCTCAAAATAAAAAGAAGATTTTTAATGCAGATGTTTTCATCAATTCAGAATCTACGAAAAAACTGTTTGCTTCATTCGATAATATAGCAAAAGAAGCTACAATCGCTACCAATACAAAGTTTGATCGCGGAGATGATTTATCTGACCTGTTAAATCTGTATCAGGATTATACAGACCAGCGTCTTGCGATTGAACGAAAATTTAATGAGGATATTGCAACGTTACAGGAACAGCGTAAACAAGCTACGAAGAATGGAGATACAAATCAGGTAGAACAGATAGACCGTTCCATTGCTCAAGCAACGAAAAATAAGGGAATGGAGTTAATGAAACTGGACTACGATAAGTTGAAAGAATCCCCAGAATATGTTCGCGCCTTCGAAAACTTAAAGGAAACTTCTTCCGAAACTCTTAATTCCCTTTTAACACAATTAGAGAATGCAAAGAGTACAGCGGCACAAGTTCTATCTCCTGACCAGCTTCGTGAGTATACTAGTACAATTCAGTCTATCATGGACGAATTAGATAGCCGTAATCCATTCCAATCGCTATCTGATAAAAAGAAAGAACTAGCGGAAGCTGAAGAAGAGCTAGCTAATGCGCAAATCGAGTTAGAAAATGCTCGGATAAAAGCCGAGGCTGTGAAAGGAGGTGCTAAAATTGAGAATGGAATCAAATCATCTAAATACAATCCGGAAACAGGTAAGATAGAATCGACTAAAGCCTATTTGTCCGAAGCGCAGGCCTTGGAGCAAGTTAAAAAGAAAACTGAAAACTACAACGCAGCAAAAGATAAGGTCGTCAAGAAAGACAATCAAGTTAAAAAGTCAGAGAAAGAAGTCAGAGTACAGATATCAGAACTAGCGGACACAATAGATGAACTTGGAAAAACGATCGGTGGACCTGCTGGAGAAATTATCTCTTTGATTGGTAATATCGGAGCATTTACAATGACTGCTATGTCTGGCGTTGAATCAGCGGCAAATACATCAGCGAACGCTATTAGTACAGTTGAAAAAGCGTCTGTTATTCTTGCGATTATTAGCGCAGCAATGCAGGTAGCAATGAAAATCTTTGATTTGTTCGGAAAAGACGATACAACGGAGAAATACGAGAAAGCGAAAGAAACGTATGAGTCTTATATCAGTATTCTTGATAGAGTAATCGAGAAGCAACTGGAATTAGCTGAAACTCTTACGGGAGATAATGCCAATGCAGCCTATAAAAAAGCGCTTGAAATGGTAAAATTGCAAAGTGAAAATGCTAGGGTTTTAGGACAACAGTATCTAAATTCTGGTGCTTCTGGAAAATCACACTCAAAGGGATATAATGAAGTTGAAGATATGTCTTGGGAAGGCTGGAAACAAGCAGCGGACACACTAGGAATGTCTATTGATGATTTCAAAAAGAAAATGGGCGGACGTATGACCGGTCTATTTGATTTGACAGATGATCAACTTGCAAAGCTTCAGGAGAATGCAGGTATATTTTGGTCACAACTAGATTCCGATACACAAAAATTTGCCGATCAAATAGCAAATGGTGTCGCAAAGGTTGCGGAAGTATTAGAACAACAAATTGCTGATACGACTCTTATTGATTACAGTTCTCTCCGCTCTGACTTCCAAGACTTGCTTACTGATATGGACGCCGATAGTGCTGATTTTGCAGACAACTTCGAAGAATATATGAGAAATGCCATTCTTAATTCCATGCTTAAGGAGGATTATATGGACCGGTTGATTGAATGGAGGGAAAAGCTATATAATGCAATGGATGATGGTATGACCGAGGATGAATATAATGCATTGAAAGCCGAAGGTCAACAGATTGCCAATGAAATGAAAGCTAAACGCGATGCATTATCAGAAATATATGGTTTTGGCAAAGATGATGATGAAGAACGTGAGGCGTCAAAGAAAGGATTTGCTTCTATGTCGCAAGACTCTGCAGATAAGCTAGACGGTAGTTTTGCCGTTATGATCTCTCATACATATTCAATTAATGAAGGTGTAAAGCATCTCCAGTCTAATTCGGATAAAATAGCGGAAAAACTCGCATATCTTTCAAATTTGGATAAATATATGGGAGAAATCATGAAATACAATGATATTGTTATCACTTATCTATCTGATATAAGCAGCCATACAGCACGGCTTGAAGCGATTGAAAAAGCCATAGAATCTATAAAGCTGGGGATTGATACATTAAACACTAAAGGCATAATACTGAAGCGATGAAAGGGCAATTACTAATAGATGAATTAGATATGTATACCAAATACGGTATTTCAATTATAAAGGGGAGCTATAATAATTTTGTAGCCTTCCCGACTTTGAAAGAACCGGAGAAAAACGACTGGCCGGAAGAAGATGGACAAGAATTTGACCTTTCTGTGGTTGCCCTCGACACAAGCGAAATTAGTATAGAATTTGGCTTTAGAGATGACTTGGGATTTGGTGGATTAATAGCGCTTCTTTCCGATATGGGATACCATAATTTCCGTTTTCCGATTCTTGGTAGAACATATCGTTTACGTTTGTTATCACAGAATAGCTATACAATTTATCCTAGACTTGAAATAGCGAAGATAGTTTTTGCAAACGATTTTCCTCATGAAGCAAATTATGAATACCAGGACCCTGTTAATTCTATCGCTATGCCAAAGGGGTATGAAATAGACAATAAAGATTTGTCCGATTATGGCGTAATAGTTCTTCCAGGTAGTAATGCCGAGATATTGAAAACTCCGGCAGTAAAAAAGAACCTATTGCAGAATTTCAAACGTCAAGATGGAGCAATCTATGACGGTGAAGTTGTGAAATTCCAAACCAAAGAAGTATCTCTCAAATGCCTGATGCGGGCTGGGACAATTGAAGCGTTTTGGCGTAATCGCGACGCTCTACTCTATGATCTCACAAAACTGTCTGCTAAGATCGATGATGAAGGATATGAGTATTCTGATGCTGAACGTATATTTTATTGTGATGAGTGGAGCGAAAGCTACCCTTGCTATTATAAGAGTTGCCAGACAAACAATTTTCTTCTAAATAATGGGGTATGGTGGGAATTTACCTTGAAACTTGTATTTACTAGTTTCCGGATTGGAGAAACAGACTTCCTGCTTGCATCCGAAGCAGGAGAATTTATCATAACAGAAGATGGAATATTTTATATTGACTTAAAAAATTATGCCAATTAAAAAGAAAAAAATCAGCGAATTAACGCTTGCTGATAGCATGGTAGGATTGTACACTATTGGCGTTAAAATGGTGAATGGCGTACAAACAAGTGTAAAAGTTAGTCTTGAATTCATAAAGAAAGCCTATGATGACGTAGTTGAAGCAACAAAGAAGGCCAATGACGCAGCAAAGGCGGCTGATGATTCCCGAACCCAAATAGAAGCGAATGAAGATACTCGACAACGCAATGAAGCTACTCGTATCGACGCTGAAAGAAATCGTTCAAATGAAGAACAAGCCCGGTCAGCTGCAGAATCAGTACGTATCATAAATGAGAATACCCGTAAAGCAGAGGAAGCAACTCGTGCGACCGCTGAAGGGCAACGTGTATCTGCAGAACTTAGCCGCGTTGAAACAGAAAATAAACGAGTGTCAGATGAACAAGTACGTAAAAGTAATGAAGATGCACGTAAGACTGCTGAAACAGGACGTTCTTCTGCAGAATTGGAACGTGTGAAGGAAGAAGACAAACGAAAAGCGGCTGAAACAACACGTTCTACAGCTGAAACAACACGTTCTACAGCTGAAACAGATCGCGTAACAGCCGAAGATGAACGAAAAGAAGCCGAATCCACGAGAGAAGCAAATGAAACTGCACGTGTGACAGCCGAGGATAATCGCGTTACTGTCGAATCTGAACGCGTATCTGCTGAAACAGAACGTAAGTCAGCGGAGACAGCCCGAGTATCAGAAGAAAACAAAAGAAAGTCCGCTGAAATTGACCGTAAATCAGCCGAAACGTCCCGGGTATCAGAAGAAAATAAAAGAAAGCAGGATGAAGATACCCGCAAGGCTGCGGAAGATACTCGTTCCTCAAATGAGACTAGGCGTGTCTCTGCTGAAACAGAACGTGTAGAAGCCGAGTCCCAACGTAAGTCAGAGTATAGCGGTATTATACAAGAAATGACATCTGCCACAGAAGATGCTACCGCACAACTAGAACTTGTAAAAAAAGCTACGAATGATGCAAATGCTGCCAAAAACGCATCAGTTGAACAGACTGCTCTTGCAAAGAAAGCTACTAATGACGCTAACGCAGCAATTATAAGTATCAATATTGCCAAAGAAGAAACCCAACAAGCTACAGAAGAGGCTAACGCTGCCAAAATTGCATCGGAAGCCCAAACAGCTTTAGCGAAAAAAGCTACTGATGATGCTAATACAGCCAAAAATGCATCAGTAGCGCAAACAGCTCTTGCTAAAGCTGCCACGGATAGCGCAAATGCGGCAGCACAGGCCGCCAATAACGCAGTTTCGGGAGTTGATGCTAAAGTAAAAGCTGCAGTGGATGCACTTGTAGCTGGAGCACCGGAAGCCCTCGACACGCTTATTGAATTGGCTAATGCCCTTAATAATGATCCGAACTTCGCCGCTACCATGGCAACAGAGTTAGGGAAGAAACTCAACGTTTCCGATATTGTCAACAACCTAACAAGTGGTGGAACTGGCAAAGTCCTTTCTGCCGAACAAGGAAAGGCTTTGAAAGCAGCTTTGGATACACATAACCATGCAGGAATATACGAACCTGTATTCTCAAAAAATACAGCTTTCAATAAGAACTTTGGCACAACTTTCGGAACTGTTTGCCAAGGAAATGATAGTCGACTAAGTGACGCCCGTACACCTAAAGCACATACACATAAGAAGTCTGAAATAAGTGATTTTCCAACTTCTATGCCAGCAAGCGATGTGCCTGCATGGGCGAAAGCTGCAAGTAAACCATCTTATACAGCTTCTGAGGTTGGTGCGTCCCCGTCGAATCATACTCATACAGGGATCTATCAGCCAGCAGGAAGTTATGCAGCGAGTTCGCATAAACACGAAGCAACGGATATTACTCCGGATAGTACTCACCGCTTTGTTACTGATGCAGAAAAAAGCACTTGGAATGGTAAAGCTGCAGGTAATCATAACCACGATTCTGTATACCAACCTAAAGGTAGTTATGCGGCTTCATCACATAAGCATACAGCAACAGATATTACGGACGATTCTACACATAGATTTGTCACAGACTCGGAAAAATCTACTTGGAATAGTAAAGCCGCCGGTAATCACAACCACGATTCAGCATACCAACCCAAGGGTAATTATGCATCAAGTTCTCATAATCATACAGCATCGGACATTAAAGAAGATGAAACGCATCGTTTTATGACGGATGCAGAACGTACAAAACTTAGTGGAATAGCCTCTGGAGCTAATAATTACTCTCATCCGGCTTCTCATCCAGCATCAATGATTGAAGAAAGTACTACAAGAAAATTTATGACGGATGCAGAGAAAACTTTACTAAGTTCTCTCGGGACGAACGCCGCATTAAAGGATTTTTCCAATGTGTCAACAAAGAACTTCTCTCAAAATGGATATTATAAGCTACCGGACGGGCTGATGATCCAGTGGGGAGTCGGTGGAAAAATAGGGGATGTTAAAACTATATATCTTCCTGCTTCTTTCTATGATACAGCTTACAATGTTGTAGCATGTTCTGGTTTTGAACTCATTTCTGAAGTAGTGGTTTCTGCCGTAATGGTATATAATAAAAATAAATCAAATTTCACGGTTGTACAACGGCACGCGAGTAATGATAGAAATGGTGTTTACACAACAGGATATCCTTTTAATTGGTTTGCTATTGGACGTTGGAAATAATAAAAGATTGGGACATGAAACTGAATATAAACTGTTATAGTAGAAAATTAGGAGCTATTTTAGTAATCATTTTCCTGCAAAGTTCTCTCGGGACTAAGGCTGCTCAAATTAATGCACAAAATTTAGGACAAAACGGTTATCGAAAATATGAGGATGGATTATTGATTCAATGGGGGGATATGTCTCCAAACTCAATGAATAGTACTACAGGTGAACAATATGTATTTTTGTCTACATCATTCTACAATGATACTTACACAGTAATTACTACAGTAATAAGTAGCCATACATCTCCTATTGTAAAAGAGATAGTCAGGAAATATACTTCTTATTTTATTACTAAATCCATTCAATATGGAGCAATAGCTGGGGAAAGTTATAGTTGGTTTGCAATAGGTAGATGGAAACTTTAAAATAAGAATTATGAAGTATTGGAAACAAGGATTTTATGAAGAACCGGTAGACGGGTCAGTAGAAATAACGGATGAATATTATCAAGAGTTATTAGCAGGGCAATCAGCTGGGTTGATTATAGTTGAAAGCAAGAATTGCTACCCAATATTGGTAGAATATGAGTACGACATCGAAGAAGTACGAAAAATAAAAATATCTGAAATACAGATATTTGACAAGTCGACCAGTATCAATTCTTTTGATTTATTGGGTAAAAGCATGTGGTTAGATAAAAGTACACGTGTTGGATTATTTAACTCAATTTCGATTGAGAAAAATGCTGGTAAATCAGATACCGTATTGTGGTATGATGCTATAAAGTATATCATTCCAATTTCTGACGCTTTATCAATGCTGAATGAGATTGAAATGTATGCATTAAACTGCTACAATGTGACACAATCGCACATCGCAGCAGTCAGAGCATTGCAGACTATTGATGAAATCGAAAACTACGATTATACGATAGGTTATCCGGCAAAGTTGAGATTTTCGGGATAACCAGTTTTGAAGTTGTATACTTCAATTTCTTCTTTTGTTTCTAATTGATTGATAGCGTTGATATGCCTTTGTGTTGTGTCATAGCACGCAAGAGCATATAATTCTAGCTGTTGCAATATATCAATAGCTCTTTCGATTGATAAAACAAACCTTGTATCACCAATCCAGATACTTGTTTCAGATCGTCCGGCTTCTTTCTCAATATTGATTGAGTTCATAAGTCCGACGCGTGTAGACTTGTTTAGCCATCCCAATACTCCGTTTATACTGAACTGATTGACTATTTGGGATGAATCGAACAATCGTAATTCATCAAGTTTTTGCGCCCTGATTTCTTCGATAGTAGCCTCGTATACAACTAAGATCGGATATCCTTTTTTACTTTCAACTATGAGTAATCCAGCTGATTGTCCGGCTAATAATTGATTATAATATTCTTCTGTAATTTCTACTGAACCGTCTATAGGCTCGTCGTAGAATCCTTTTTTCCAATACTTCATAATATATATTTTTAGTTATTTCCAACGACCAATGGCCTGCCACTCATAATCACAGTTAAAATGAGTATAAGGAGAAAGATTATATAGTATGTTAACTGTTCCGAATGCTTCTTTTTGTTTACCTAAAATATAGATATTGATAAATTCTTCTGTAAGGTCAATCTTATCTATAGAAGAATTTATATTAGGAGAAATTGTTAAAGTATAATTTTCATCAGCAAAAGCTATTGGAAATATAACAGAGTCTAACCCTGTATATTGAGGTTTACGATACCCCCATTGTACGAGTAATCCATCCTCATATTTTCGATAACCGTTTTGTCCTAAATTTTGTGCATTAATTTGAGCAGCCTTAGTCCCGAGAGAACTTATGTAAAAAATGACCCGCAATAGATAAAATGAATACTATCTTTTTGAATAGATGAATCACTCTGTTCATTACGCTTAAGTAACTAATCAAAATTAAGCAGCATTATGTTTAAGTTTAATACCCAAGGTATCCCCGACAGCCGCCAATGCCCTATTGACGGTGTAAAAGAGGTTGTCGCTACTTGCATAATCCTGCGGTCTGA
>OJJK01000334.1_pt1 | contig 20348 bp, 20 predicted proteins | sample 1596271 | NCBI WGS metagenome assembly OJJK01 (sample SAMEA4350142, study PRJEB24818) | metagenome | biome: human; feature: gut; material: faeces | place: Denmark | collected 2013-09 | reverse complement strand
CTGAGGCAGCACCTGGCACGGCTGGGACGGAAGTCGCTGTCGTTCTCAAAATCGGTGGAGCTGCATGACAAAGTCATCGGGCATTATCTGAACATAAAACACTATCAATAAGTTGGAGTCATTACCCTGGTGTTAAATGGTATGGGATATGATTTTCTTACATCATTTGCAACAGTGGCTGCATGTATTAATAATATGGGATTAGGTTTTGGGGCTACTGCATCGTCATTCGGAGTGCTTAATGACATTGCAAAATATTTAATGTGCATAGCTATGATTCTTGGTCGCCTTGAAATTTATCCTGTTATTATATTGTTTTCAGGTTTTTTTTGGCGCTCCTAATATATGGCTGATTTATAATTGTGAGTTTAATATTATATTGACTCACTCATTGATCCAATACCTAACTTTACCAGCAACACCTCCGCCCCCAGTAGCACTGGCTGCTGGGGTGCGTTTTATTCATAAAGCAAGGCTGTATGAGCGAGAAATTAAAGATAGTCTATCGCCCATTACAAGAATTGTCACCGTATGCGCACAACGCCAGGACGCACAGTACTGAGCAGGTGGCACAACTGGTAGAAAGTATTAAGCAATTCGGCTGGACTAATCCGGTGCTGATTGACGAAAAGGGCGAAATTATTGCGGGTCACGGTCGTGTTATGGCGGCTGAAATGCTCAAAATGGATTCTGTTCCGGTCATTGTTCTGTCTGGCCTGACGGATGAGCAGAAAAAGGCGTACCGCCTGGCAGATAATCGCCTACCGATGAATGCTGGCTGGGATGAAGATCTGTTGCGGATGGAGCTGTCGGACCTAATCAATGCTGATTTTGATGTCTCCCTGACAGGCTTCGGCCCGACACAAATTGATGAACTGTTGACGGATGTTTTGCCCGGTACAGGAAATAAGGAGGAGGGGAATACCAATATATCCGGCGTCACGGTGGTGTTCCGGGCCGGTGAGCAGGAGCAGACACCGCCGGAGGGATTTGAATCCTCCGGCTCCGAGACGGTGCTCGGTACAGAAGTGAAATATGACACGCCGATCACCCGGACCATCACGTCGGCAAACATTGACCGTCTGCGTTTTACTTTCGGCGTGCAGGCACTGGTGGAAACCACCTCAAAGGGGGACAGGAATCCATCGGAAGTCCGCCTGCTGGTTCAGATACAACGTAACGGTGGCTGGGTGACGGAAAAAGACATCACCATTAAGGGTAAAACCACTTCACAGTATCTGGCCTCGGTGGTGGTGGATAACCTGCCGCCGCGCCCGTTCAGTATCCGGATGCGCAGGATGACGCCGGACAGCACCACAGACCAGCTGCAGAACAAAACGCTCTGGTCGTCATACACCGAAATTATCGATGTGAAACAGTGCTACCCGAACACGGCACTGTTCGGCGTGCAGGTGGACTCGGAGCAGTTCGGCAGCCAGCAGGTGAGCCGTAATTATCATCTGCGCGGGCGTATTCTGCAGGTGCCGTCGAATTATAACCCGCAGACGCGGCAATACAGCGGTATCTGGGACGGAACGTTTAAACCGGCATACAGCAACAACATGGCCTGGTGTATGTGGGATATGCTGACCCATCCGCGCTACGGCATGGGGAAACGTCTTGGTGCAGCGGATGTAGATAAATGGGCGCTGTATGTCATCGGCCAGTACTGCGACCAGTCGGTGCCGGACGGCTTTGGCGGCACGGAGCCGCGCATCACCTGTAATGCGTACCTGACCACACAGCGCAAGGCGTGGGATGTGCTCAGTGATTTCTGCTCGGCGATGCGCTGTATGCCGGTATGGAACGGGCAGACGCTGACGTTCGTGCAGGACCGACCATCAGATAAGGTGTGGACCTATAACCGCAGTAATGTGGTGATGCCGGATGATGGCGCGCCGTTCCGCTACAGCTTCAGCGCCCTGAAGGACCGCCATAATGCCGTTGAGGTGAACTGGATTGACCCGAACAACGGCTGGGAGACGGCGACAGAGCTTGTTGAAGATACGCAGGCCATTGCCCGTTACGGTCGTAACGTCACGAAGATGGATGCCTTTGGCTGTACCAGCCGGGGGCAGGCGCACCGCGCCGGGCTGTGGCTGATTAAAACGGAACTGCTGGAAACGCAGACCGTGGACTTCAGCGTGGGTGCGGAAGGGCTTCGCCATGTACCGGGGGATGTCATTGAAATCTGCGATGATGACTATGCGGGTATCAGCATCGGCGGGCGTGTGCTGGCGGTGAACAGCCAGACCCGGACGCTGACGCTCGACTGTGAAATCACGCTGCCATCCTCCGGTAAATCCGTTTAACCACAGCTCCGTCCCTAAACATCCACTTACTGGAATCATCAGCGCAGCGGTTGGCTGTAATATCTGGAACCTCAACGACGCTATAACCTTCAGGGTTAAGCGTGGAGGCATCTTTGGTGATGGCGACAATAATATTATTTGCATCGTAAACAATCTTTATTGTGTCTGGCTGAAAGTTTTTCACTTCCTCATACCAGTTTTTTCCGTCTTCGGACCATAACCAGATAACATCAAAATTCTTTGTTAGCTGATATTGTTCTTTTGTTTTTGGATTTCCAGACTTAATATTTTTTAAATGCTGCATAAATTACACCTGTACGACGTTATACCATGTGCCATTGATGTATTTTTGTATTGGTCTGAATACTGCCGGATCATCGCCATCAACTGCACCGATAATGCCAAGCCCCGTAATTGCATGACCTGATTTCTCATACATCACGCCTTTTTGCATAGTCTGAACAACACGTGTACCAAGTCGGACATCTCTCACATAACGTGAGTCAAAATTACCATAATTGCCGGGAATAACTTGCGCACCGCAAAGCCAGTTGCCATTGTTGTCCATGTACGCCTGACCATCGGTGCCATTGGCTGTCCTTGAGTTATTAATCATGTAGATGCCAAATTGCTTATTCCCCAGTCCACCAATCATAAATTTGCGATCAGCGTGGTCCTGACGAAGTAATGCCTGCGCACCATCGGTGGATACCGCATTGCGTCCCAAAATAACATTCTGGTCACGCATATGAATCCACATGCCGGTACTACTGTTAATTGCAAAACGGTTTGCAAATATATCCCCTGTAACATCAAGACCATGCCCCATGCTTATCCGACCAGTTCTGAGATTAAGCGTAAAGGGGCGTAGTGGCCCTATATCACCATTTTCTCCCTCATTCTCTCGTGTAGGGATGATATGCAGGCATTCTTCAGAACGACGAAAAATAGCACCAAAAGATGAATTAAATATCCTCAGTGCATTGACTGTCGATATTTTTACTTCACTGCTGAAAAGGGCTTTAACAAGGACAGACAAAGCATCCCATTTAAGAGTCATCAGGTCTTTTGTTGTGGTGCTCTGGCGGCTTCTCCATTTGAAATATTCATTGCCGTTGTCGCCTGTTTCAAACCACATGTATGAATCAGTGTCGCTGTCGGCATTATTTTTAAAACCAATCTTTGCCCAGTCAGTATTTCTAATCCAGGCAAGGATTGAGTCGTTTTCAAAAGTAAGCCCACCGGACAAGGTATCGCCATTCTTTTGCACGGCGTTCCTGGCCCTGTTTACCGTTTCCTGTAAACCGAGGTTTTAGATAATGGCGGTTTCTGGCCTGCATGGCATGATTTGTGCTTTTGGACGGGAGATTCAGCGTGCTGATTGGCTATGTAAGGGTATCAACAAATGACCAGAATACAGACCTGCAACGAAACGCTCTTGTTTGTGCAGGATGTGAACAAATATTTGAAGATAAATTAAGCGGAATAAGGACAGGCCGACCTGGATTAAAACGTGCTTTAAAGCGCCTTCAAAAAGGTGACGCACTGGTTGTCTGGAAACTGGACTGACTGGGTCACTGTATGCGGCATCTTGTCGTGCTGGTGGTGGAAGCCTGGAAGAAGTATCGGGTGTTGCTGAACCGTGTTAATACAACAACTGCACCGGATATTGAATGGCCAACAGGACCCATTATCGAATAGTGCATTACGAACTGCAGGATATTATATGGGATAATATTCTGCAGTTTATTGGGGCTGTATTTTAAAAAGGTGTTTATTTTGAGTGAGTTATCACCTTGTTTTTTCCGGTTCTTTTGGCTTGATATAACGCTTTATCGGCATTGACTAACATTTCAGATGGACTGAAATTATTCTCTTTTGAAGTAAAGCAACCAATACTGACAGTTATTTTCTCAGGTCCATGCGATAATAATTTTTCCGAGCATTGCTCTTCAATGTTTTTTCTGATTCGCTCTGCAATTGATAGCAAGAGCTTTTGAGTATTACCTTTAATGATAATACCGAACTCCTCACCGCCTAAGCGCCCTAATATATCCTCTTTCCTGATGGATTTTTTTATTATTCTGGTAACCATTACTATGACTTGATCACCCATATGATGCCCCCATTTGTCATTGATGCTTTTGAAATTGTCAATATCTAACATTATTACTGAGAAATCATGGTGTTTTGATATATTCTTCAATGAGTCAATAAAGTATCTTCTATTGTATGTATTCGTTAGTGGATCATGAATTGCCATATGATTAGCATGATTTAATTTCCTGAAAACATAATACATGAGTGTTGAAATGATATAAATCATTGATATCAATTCAAGAAATTTTGTCATGTACCATGCAGGATGGGATTTATCAATAAAATACAATAAAATTAGATTATTGCATACTGACACTATACTAATAAGTATTATACACAACCATATTTTTGAGTAATTACGTATGCTGATGCATGAGCTGATAAGTAATACAAGCCAAAATACTGATATTATTTTGGTGTACACGATATTCCACGTCGGCAAATGACGATTCAGCGAGTATTGTATAATATTAAGACTATATTTTATATTGTCACTGCTTAGATTTTTTGCTACAAACGGAGTAATAAAAAGAATTAATATTGACAAAACAACAATTATTATGTTTCTTTTATCTTCTAAAACACTTTTGTTTTTAACATTGGTGGAATAAACAGCCAGAAAGATTATAGATATAAAGCTGAACTGACGGAATAGATAATATATTGCGATATCATTTGATTTCTGATAGATTGTAGATAAATCGTTACCTAACGGAGATAAAGAAATAATAGCCACTTCTAATAAATAATACGTGTTGCTCAAAAACGCGAATGAAAGAATTAAGAGATAACTTTGTCTCTGATTAGAAACATAGTAAAGCAATAGAAAAATAAAAATCATCAGGTTTATGAAAAAAAGCCCAATAATGAAAACACTATAACTTATTTGTGTTGTTTGTGTTATGTATATTCCATTATTTGCATGCAGTAACAAAAATATAATAGAGATGCATGAAAATAAAAAGATGAAGATTTTTATTTTTATAGGTACCTGGTTGATAATCATGTACGCACCTGAGAATGATATATATATAATATGTATCGCTACAAATAACGATAATTTCTTACTGGTGATAGTATACTATTATTCTGGTTAATCGCTGTCAAATTGATGATTTTGGTTAGTATTGCAATAGCGAAGAGTTTGATCCGGTAAGACTGGCTAGGCAAGGCTATACCAAAAAATCAGTGTAGGTTCAGAAAACGATGCACCATACAATCATCAATAATTTCAAATTGTCCATTGTGCATAAATCATAAAGAAAACCGCAGCACGTCGTATGCAAGAACGTGCTGCGGTTGGCTGGTGAACTTTCGATAGTGCGAGTATTGAATGATTTCCAGCTGTTGCCGATTTTACTATGTTTTCAGTAGAACACTTAGACAAAACTGAGGCACACAAATCTTTGCACTGGATTGCAAGGCTTTGTGCTTCTCTGGAGTGCGACATGTTTGATAACAAAAAATTAGCGCAAGAAGACAAAAATCACCTTGCGCTAATGCTCTGTCTCAGGTCACTAATACTATCTAAGTAGTTGATTCATAGTGACTGGATATGTTGTGTTTTGTAGCATTATGTAGTCTATTTTTTAGACTGAAGATATTGTAACACATTGATATTAATGGTTTTTAATGTTTCGCGTTCAGCTTTTTTATACTAACTTGAGCGAAACGGGAAGGTAAAAAGACAAAAAGTTGTTTTTAATACCTTTAAGTGATACCAGATGGCATTGCGCCATCTGGCAGAGTGATTAACTAAACATCGCAGTAATCGAGGCGCTTGCCAGAGAGTGGAAATGAACGTTAAACCCGACCATCGCGCCGCTGGCACCTTCATCGACATCAATACGTTCTATATCCAGCGCGTGAACGGTAAAAATGTAGCGATGAGTTTCGCCTTTCGGCGGTGCTGCGCCATCGTACCCGGTTTTACCAAAGTCGGTACGCGTCTGCAAAACGCCGTCTGGCATTGCTACCAGACCAGAGCCAAACCCTTGCGGTAATACGCGGGTATCAGCGGGTAAGTTAACAACTACCCAGTGCCACCAGCCGGAGCCGGTTGGCGCATCCGGGTCGTAGCAGGTGACAACAAAACTTTTCGTTCCCGCAGGAACATCATCCCACGCCAGATGCGGTGAAATATTATCGCCATCGTAACCCATGCCGTTAAAGACATGACGATGCGGCAATTTATCGCCATCGCGCAGATCGTTACTGATGAGTTTCATGAACCCTCCTTTCTTGTTTGCAGAAAGTGTAGCCAGAAACCCTCACGCGGACTTCTCGTTATTGGCAAAAAAATGTTTCATCCTGTACCGCGCGGTTAACCGCTGCGGTCAGACGCTGCAACTGTTGCGGGAGAATAATATAGGGCGGCATCAGGTAAATCAGTTTGCCAAAAGGCCGGATCCAGACACCCTGTTCGACAAAGAATTTTTGCAGCGCCGCCATATTCACCGGATGAGTGGTTTCGACCACGCCAATGGCCCCCAGTACGCGCACATCGGCAACCATTTCGGCATCACGGGCGGGGGCAAGTTGCTCGCGCAGCTGTACTTCAATATCCGCCACCTGTTGCTGCCAGTCGCCAGATTCGAGAATCGCCAGGCTGGCGTTTGCTGCCGCGCAGGCCAGCGGATTGCCCATAAAAGTTGGCCCATGCATAAAGCAACCGGCTTCACCGTTACTGATGGTTTCTGCAACCTCGCGCGTGGTGAGTGTGGCGGAAAGGGTCATTGTGCCGCCGGTTAAGGCTTTACCGAGGCACAAAATGTCCGGCGCGATTTCTGCATGTTCACAGGCAAACAGTTTCCCGGTACGACCAAATCCAGTGGCGATCTCGTCGGCAATCAGCAAGATACCTTCGCGATCGCATATTTTGCGGATTCGTTTTAACCATTCCGGATGGTACATGCGCATCCCGCCTGCGCCCTGGACAATCGGCTCAATGATCACCGCCGCGATTTCATGACGATGCGCCGCCATCAGGCGGGCAAAGCCCACCATATCGCGCTCATCCCATTCGCCATCCATGCGGCTTTGCGGGGCGGGAGCAAACAGGTTTTCTGGCAGGTAGCCTTTCCACAGACTGTGCATTGAGTTATCCGGATCGCACACCGACATCGCGCCAAAGGTATCGCCATGATAACCATTGCGGAAGGTCAGAAAACGCTGGCGCGCTTCGCCTTTGGCTTGCCAGTACTGCAACGCCATTTTCATCGCCACTTCCACCGCTACGGAACCGGAGTCCGCGAGAAAAACGCACTCCAGCGGTTGCGGCGTCATCGCCACCAGTTTGCGGCACAGCTCAATGGCTGGCGCATGGGTGATACCGCCAAACATCACATGCGACATGGCATCAATTTGCGACTTCATCGCCGCATTAAGCTGCGGGTGATTGTAGCCGTGGATCGCCGCCCACCAGGACGACATACCGTCAACCAGGCGTCTGCCGTCAGACAAAATCAGCTCGCAACCTTCGGCGCTCACCACCGGATAAACCGGCAGAGGGGAGGTCATGGATGTGTATGGGTGCCAGATATGGCGTTGGTCAAAGGCAAGATCGTCCGTTGTCATAATCGACTTGTAAACCAAATTGAAAAGATTTAGGTTTACAAGTCTACACCGAATTAACAACAAAAAACACGTTTTGGAGAAGCCCCATGGCTCACCGCCCACGCTGGACATTGTCGCAAGTCACAGAATTATTTGAAAAACCGTTGCTGGATCTGCTGTTTGAAGCGCAGCAGGTGCATCGCCAGCATTTCGATCCTCGTCAGGTGCAGGTCAGCACGTTGCTGTCGATTAAGACCGGAGCTTGTCCGGAAGATTGCAAATACTGCCCGCAAAGCTCGCGCTACAAAACCGGGCTGGAAGCCGAGCGGTTGATGGAAGTTGAACAGGTGCTGGAGTCGGCGCGCAAAGCGAAAGCGGCAGGATCGACGCGCTTCTGTATGGGCGCGGCGTGGAAGAATCCCCACGAACGCGATATGCCGTACCTGGAACAAATGGTGCAGGGGGTAAAAGCGATGGGGCTGGAGGCGTGTATGACGCTGGGCACGTTGAGTGAATCTCAGGCGCAGCGCCTCGCGAACGCCGGGCTGGATTACTACAACCACAACCTGGACACCTCGCCGGAGTTTTACGGCAATATCATCACCACACGCACTTATCAGGAACGCCTCGATACGCTGGAAAAAGTGCGCGATGCCGGGATCAAAGTCTGTTCTGGCGGCATTGTGGGCTTAGGCGAAACGGTAAAAGATCGCGCCGGATTATTGCTGCAACTGGCAAACCTGCCGACGCCGCCGGAAAGCGTGCCAATCAACATGCTGGTGAAGGTGAAAGGCACGCCGCTTGCCGATAACGATGATGTCGATGCCTTTGATTTTATTCGCACCATTGCGGTCGCGCGGATCATGATGCCAACCTCTTACGTGCGCCTTTCTGCCGGACGCGAGCAGATGAACGAACAGACTCAGGCGATGTGCTTTATGGCAGGCGCAAACTCGATTTTCTACGGTTGCAAACTGCTGACCACGCCGAATCCGGAAGAAGATAAAGACCTGCAACTGTTCCGCAAACTGGGGCTAAATCCGCAGCAAACTGCCGTGCTGGCAGGGGATAACGAACAACAGCAACGTCTTGAACAGGCGCTGATGACCCCGGACACCGACGAATATTACAACGCGGCAGCATTATGAGCTGGCAGGAGAAAATCAACGCGGCGCTCGATGCGCGGCGTGCTGCCGATGCCCTGCGTCGCCGTTATCCGGTGGCGCAAGGAGCCGGACGCTGGCTGGTGGCGGATGATCGCCAGTATCTGAACTTTTCCAGTAACGATTATTTAGGTTTAAGCCATCATCCGCAAATTATCCGTGCCTGGCAGCAGGGGGCGGAGCAATTTGGCATCGGTAGCGGCGGCTCCGGTCACGTCAGCGGTTATAGCGTGGTGCATCAGGCACTGGAAGAAGAGCTGGCCGAGTGGCTTGGCTATTCGCGGGCACTGCTGTTTATCTCTGGTTTCGCCGCTAATCAGGCAGTTATTGCCGCGATGATGGCGAAAGAGGACCGTATTGCTGCCGACCGGCTTAGCCATGCCTCATTGCTGGAAGCTGCCAGTTTAAGCCCGTCGCAGCTTCGCCGTTTTGCTCATAACGATGTCACTCATTTGGCGCGATTGCTTGCTTCCCCCTGTCCGGGGCAGCAAATGGTGGTGACAGAAGGCGTGTTCAGCATGGACGGCGATAGTGCGCCACTGGCGGAAATCCAGCAGGTAACGCAACAGCACAATGGCTGGTTGATGGTCGATGATGCCCACGGCACGGGCGTTATCGGGGAGCAGGGGCGCGGCAGCTGCTGGCTGCAAAAGGTAAAACCAGAATTGCTGGTAGTGACTTTTGGCAAAGGATTTGGCGTCAGCGGGGCAGCGGTGCTTTGCTCCAGTACGGTGGCGGATTATCTGCTGCAATTCGCCCGCCACCTTATCTACAGCACCAGTATGCCGCCCGCTCAGGCGCAGGCATTACGTGCGTCGCTGGCGGTCATTCGCAGTGATGAGGGTGATGCACGGCGCGAAAAACTGGCGGCACTCATTACGCGTTTTCGTGCCGGAGTACAGGATTTGCCGTTTACGCTTGCTGATTCATGCAGCGCCATCCAGCCATTGATTGTCGGTGATAACAGCCGTGCGTTACAACTGGCAGAAAAACTGCGCCAGCAAGGCTGCTGGGTCACGGCGATTCGCCCGCCAACCGTACCCGCTGGTACTGCGCGACTGCGCTTAACGCTAACCGCTGCGCATGAAATGCAGGATATCGACCGTCTGCTGGAGGTGCTGCATGGCAACGGTTAATAAACAAGCCATTGCAGCGGCATTTGGTCGGGCAGCCGCACACTATGAGCAACATGCAGATCTACAGCGCCAGAGTGCTGACGCCTTACTGGCAATGCTTCCACAGCGTAAATACACCCACGTACTGGACGCGGGTTGTGGACCTGGCTGGATGAGCCGCCACTGGCGGGAACGTCACGCGCAGGTGACGGCCTTAGATCTCTCGCCGCCAATGCTTGTTCAGGCACGCCAGAAGGATGCCGCAGACCATTATCTGGCGGGAGATATCGAATCCCTGCCGTTAGCGACTGCGACGTTCGATCTTGCATGGAGCAATCTCGCAGTGCAGTGGTGCGGTAATTTATCCACGGCACTCCGCGAGCTGTATCGGGTGGTGCGCCCCAAAGGCGTGGTCGCGTTTACCACGCTGGTGCAGGGATCGTTACCCGAACTGCATCAGGCGTGGCAGGCGGTGGACGAGCGTCCGCATGCTAATCGCTTTTTACCGCCAGATGAAATCGAACAGTCGCTGAACGGCGTGCATTATCAACATCATATTCAGCCCATCACGCTGTGGTTTGATGATGCGCTCAGTGCCATGCGTTCGCTGAAAGGCATCGGTGCCACGCATCTTCATGAAGGGCGCGACCCGCGAATATTAACGCGTTCGCAGTTGCAGCGATTGCAACTGGCCTGGCCGCAACAGCAGGGGCGATATCCTCTGACGTATCATCTTTTTTTGGGAGTGATTGCTCGTGAGTAAACGTTATTTTGTCACCGGAACTGATACCGAAGTGGGGAAAACTGTCGCCAGTTGTGCACTTTTACAAGCCGCAAAGGCAGCAGGCTACCGGACGGCAGGTTATAAACCGGTCGCCTCTGGCAGCGAAAAGACCCCGGAAGGTTTACGCAATAGCGACGCGCTGGCGTTACAGCGCAACAGCAGCCTGCAGCTGGATTACGCAACAGTAAATCCTTACACCTTCGCAGAACCCACTTCGCCGCACATCATCAGCGCGCAAGAGGGCAGACCGATAGAATCATTGGTAATGAGCGCCGGATTACGCGCGCTTGAACAACAGGCTGACTGGGTGTTAGTGGAAGGTGCTGGCGGCTGGTTTACGCCGCTTTCTGACACTTTCACTTTTGCAGATTGGGTAACACAGGAACAACTGCCGGTGATACTGGTAGTTGGTGTGAAACTCGGCTGTATTAATCACGCGATGTTGACTGCACAGGTAATACAACACGCCGGACTGACTCTGGCGGGTTGGGTGGCGAACGATGTTACGCCTCCGGGAAAACGTCACGCTGAATATATGACCACGCTCACCCGCATGATTCCCGCGCCGCTGCTGGGAGAGATCCCCTGGCTTGCAGAAAATCCAGAAAATGCGGCAACCGGAAAGTACATAAACCTTGCCTTGTTGTAGCCATTCTGTATTTGGTTAAATTGCGAGCGAGATCGCGTCTTCGATTGACTGCAATTTAACCAATTAAATTCTAAAATAATCACGAAAAAAATTTTACTTCCGCCTCATGCGGCGAATGTGGGAATTGCCCAGGCGGCGGGGGATAGGGGCTGGAGACAGTTATCCACTATTCCTGTGGATAACCATGTGTATTAGAGTTAGAAAACACGAGGCAAGCGAGAGAATACGCGGCTTGCACGCGAATTGGCGTTAAAGACGGCTCAAAGAAATATCTTTTATTTTTTAACTGGTTAGATAAATGCAATGGCAGTCACTGAACAGGCATCTCTTGCCATAAAACTGTCATCACTCATCTTGACAAATGTTAAAAAAGCCGTTGCTTTGGGGATAACCCGGTAAGGCCGGAGTTTTATCTCGCCACAGAGTAAATTTTGCTCATGATTGACAGCGGAGTTTACGCTGTATCAGAAATATTATGGTGATGAACTGTTTTTTTATCCAGTATAATTTGTTGGCATAATTAAGTACGACGAGTAAAATTACATACCTGCCCGCCCAACTCCTTCAGGTAGCGACTCATGAGTAAACCGTTCAAACTGAATTCCGCTTTTAAACCTTCTGGCGATCAGCCAGAGGCGATTCGACGCCTCGAAGAGGGGCTGGAAGATGGCCTGGCGCACCAGACGTTACTTGGCGTGACTGGCTCAGGGAAAACCTTCACCATTGCCAATGTCATTGCTGACCTTCAGCGCCCAACCATGGTACTTGCGCCCAACAAAACGCTGGCGGCCCAGCTGTATGGCGAAATGAAAGAGTTCTTCCCGGAAAACGCGGTGGAATATTTCGTTTCCTACTACGACTACTATCAGCCGGAAGCCTATGTACCGAGTTCCGACACTTTCATTGAGAAAGATGCCTCGGTTAACGAACATATTGAGCAGATGCGTTTGTCCGCCACCAAAGCGATGCTGGAGCGGCGTGATGTGGTTGTGGTGGCGTCTGTTTCCGCGATTTATGGTCTGGGCGATCCTGATTTATATCTCAAGATGATGCTCCATCTCACGGTCGGTATGATTATCGATCAGCGCGCGATTCTGCGCCGACTGGCGGAGCTGCAATACGCTCGTAATGATCAAGCATTCCAGCGTGGTACTTTCCGCGTTCGTGGCGAGGTGATAGATATCTTCCCGGCAGAATCGGATGACATTGCACTTCGCGTGGAACTGTTTGACGAGGAAGTGGAACGATTGTCGTTATTTGACCCGCTGACCGGGCAGATTGTTTCCACTATTCCACGTTTTACCATCTACCCGAAAACGCACTACGTCACACCGCGCGAACGCATCGTACAGGCGATGGAGGAGATCAAAGAAGAGCTGGCCGCCAGACGCAAAGTGCTGTTGGAAAACAACAAACTGCTGGAAGAGCAGCGGCTGACCCAGCGTACCCAGTTTGATCTGGAGATGATGAACGAGCTGGGCTACTGTTCGGGGATTGAAAACTACTCGCGCTTCCTCTCCGGTCGTGGACCGGGTGAGCCACCGCCGACGCTGTTTGATTACCTGCCTGCCGATGGGCTGCTGGTCGTCGATGAATCTCACGTCACCATTCCACAAATTGGCGGCATGTATCGCGGTGACCGGGCGCGTAAAGAGACACTGGTGGAGTACGGCTTCCGCCTGCCATCAGCGCTGGATAACCGTCCGCTTAAGTTTGAAGAGTTCGAAGCATTAGCGCCGCAAACCATCTATGTTTCGGCGACGCCGGGTAATTACGAGCTGGAAAAATCCGGCGGCGATGTGGTGGATCAGGTGGTGCGTCCAACCGGATTGCTTGACCCGATTATCGAAGTGCGGCCGGTGGCGACACAGGTTGATGATCTTCTTTCGGAGATTCGTCAGCGAGCGGCAATTAACGAACGCGTACTGGTCACCACACTGACCAAGCGGATGGCGGAAGATCTTACCGAATATCTCGAAGAACATGGCGAGCGCGTGCGTTATCTTCACTCAGATATCGACACCGTCGAACGTATGGAGATTATCCGCGACTTGCGTCTGGGTGAGTTCGACGTGCTGGTAGGGATCAACTTACTGCGCGAAGGTCTGGATATGCCGGAAGTGTCGCTGGTGGCGATCCTCGACGCTGACAAAGAAGGCTTCCTGCGTTCCGAACGTTCGTTGATCCAGACCATTGGTCGTGCGGCACGTAACGTTAACGGTAAAGCGATTCTCTACGGCGATAAGATCACCCCATCAATGGCGAAAGCGATTGGCGAAACCGAACGTCGCCGTGAGAAACAGCAGAAGTACAACGAGGAACACGGAATTACGCCGCAAGGCTTGAACAAGAAAGTGGTCGATATCCTGGCGCTGGGGCAGAACATTGCCAAAACCAAAGCGAAGGGCAGAGGAAAATCGCGCCCGATTGTTGAGCCGGATAATGTGCCGATGGATATGTCGCCTAAAGCGTTGCAGCAGAAAATCCATGAGCTGGAAGGGTTGATGATGCAACACGCGCAGAATCTGGAGTTCGAAGAAGCGGCGCAAATTCGTGACCAGTTGCATCAGCTGCGTGAGCTGTTTATCGCGGCATCGTAACAGGATAGCGAAGAAGACTGATGACAAACGGAAAACAGCCTGATGCGCTACGCTTATCAGGCCTACATTTTCTCCGCAATATATTGAATTTGCGCGGTTTGTAGGCCGGATAAGGCGTTCACGCCGCATCCGGCATAAACAACGCGCACTTTGTCTTCAATAGGAAGCCGGAATTTTCCTTCGGATTTCCGTTAACCTAAAGCCTGTAACGCCTTTTCCAGCGCGTTATGTAACAACTGGCGGTCATGACGATACGGAATATCGCTGGCCTCCAGTACCTCCTGGATCACAATCCGCTCTTTCACCGCCGAGACATCCACTTTTGGCCCGACGATGACCGCATCAATGACCTTTTTACCAACATACTGCTCCATAATTGCCAGCTTGCTTTCCAGCTTCAAATTAGCCGCAGGTAAACTCAACTCACGCCCCAGATTGCCGATATAAACCATCGGCGCTGGCGTGCGGCGTAATGCCTGGGCGATTTCCTTCAGCAGCAGAATTGGCATCAGGCTGGTATAAAAACTGCCAGGCCCAATAATGATGAGATCCGCTTCATTGATAGCGTGAACCGCCTCACGCGTTGCGGGTACATTAGGCGTTAACAATAACTCTTGAATCGGCGTAGTTAACTGGTCGATATTGACCTCGCCGTAAACTTCATGCCCCTGATCGTCAATCGCCATCAGATCAACAGGATGCTCTGACATTGGAATCAAATGCGTATCCACTTTCAGCAGATTACGAATTAAATTGATGGCTTCCAGAGGCCGCACGCTAAGGTGATCCAGCGCCTTTAACATCAAGTTTCCGAGATTATGACCGGAAAGTTCGCCATTGCCACCAAAACGGTATTCAAACATCGCGGAGGCGACGCTCGGTTCCGTTATCAGCTGGTTGAGGCAGTTGCGCATATCGCCCCAGGCAATGCCGCCTTCTGAACGGCGAATACGCCCCGTCGAGCCACCATTATCGGTGGTGGTGACGATACCCGTTAAACGAGAACCCAAAGACGAAAGTGATGAGAGAACGCGTCCCAGTCCATGCCCTCCGCCGAGAGCAACGACACGATCAAGATCAGCCAGCGTACGATTGCGCATATAGTTTCCTGGAGTCAGATTATCCGCGCTACAGTAGCGCAAATTGCGGGGAAACAGCAATTAACCTGCCAATATTGAGGATACAAACTATTTTCTTCTACCTCTAAAGGACGATGCACGCTATGCCTCCCTGATGATGTATATCAAAGTAAAACCGCCATTTTCCCTTATTCTGTAGCGAAATAGCACGATCATGACGCTATATACATGATTACATAGCGAAAGTGTGGATGGTAAAAATCTCATTTACACGCTAGTATCGGCATAACCACTAAACACTCTAGCCTCTGCACCTGGGTCAACTGATACGGTGCTTTGGCCGTGACAATGCTCGTAAAGATTGCCACCAGGGCGAAGGAAGAAATGACTTCGCCTCCCGTATCTGGAAAGGTGTACATGGCTTCACAACTGACTGATGCATTTGCGCGTAAGTTTTACTACTTGCGCCTGTCGATTACCGATGTGTGTAACTTTCGTTGCACCTACTGCCTGCCGGATGGCTACAAACCGAGCGGCGTCACCAATAAAGGCTTTCTTACCGTCGATGAAATTCGCCGGGTTACGCGCGCCTTCGCCAGTCTGGGCACCGAAAAAGTGCGCCTGACAGGAGGAGAGCCGTCTTTACGCCGCGACTTTACCGATATCATCGCCGCTGTGCGGGAAAACGACGCTATCCGCCAGATTGCGGTCACAACCAATGGTTACCGTCTGGAACGCGATGTGGCGAGCTGGCGCGATGCGGGACTTACTGGCATTAACGTCAGTGTCGACAGTCTGGACGCCCGCCAGTTTCACGCTATTACCGGGCAGGATAAATTCAACCAGGTCATGGCAGGGATTGATGCTGCATTTGAGGCCGGTTTTGAGAAGGTCAAAGTCAATACCGTGCTGATGCGTGATGTTAATCATCACCAGCTCGACACCTTTCTGAACTGGATCCAGCATCGCCCTATCCAGCTGCGTTTCATCGAACTGATGGAAACGGGCGAGGGCAGCGAGCTCTTCCGTAAGCATCACATCTCTGGTCAGGTTCTGCGTGACGAGCTACTGCGTCGCGGCTGGATCCACCAATTACGTCAACGCAGCGACGGTCCCGCGCAAGTCTTTTGCCATCCAGATTACGCCGGAGAGATTGGCCTTATCATGCCGTATGAAAAAGACTTCTGCGCCACTTGCAACCGCCTGCGCGTTTCCTCCATTGGTAAACTCCATCTCTGCCTGTTTGGTGAAGGCGGCGTTAACCTGCGCGATCTGCTGGAAGACGATACCCAGCAACAGGCGCTGGAAGCGCGTATTTCAGCGGCGCTGCGGGAGAAGAAACAGACCCATTTCCTGCATCAAAACAACACCGGTATTACGCAAAACTTATCGTACATTGGCGGCTAAAACGTCAAAAGGAGAGATCAGATGAGTCAGGTAAGCACTGAATTTATCCCGACCCGTATTGCTATTCTTACGGTTTCTAATCGTCGCGGTGAAGAAGACGATACCTCCGGTCACTATCTGCGCGATTCGGCGCAAGAAGCGGGCCATCACGTTGTCGATAAAGCCATTGTGAAAGAAAACCGCTACGCTATTCGCGCTCAGGTATCTGCGTGGATCGCCAGCGACGATGTACAAGTGGTATTGATTACGGGTGGTACTGGCCTGACGGAAGGTGATCAGGCTCCCGAAGCATTGCTGCCGTTGTTCGACCGTGAAGTTGAAGGTTTTGGTGAAGTGTTCCGGATGTTGTCGTTTGAAGAGATTGGCACTTCCACGTTGCAATCTCGTGCGGTAGCGGGCGTCGCCAACAAAACGCTGATTTTCGCCATGCCGGGTTCGACCAAAGCGTGCCGTACCGCATGGGAAAATATCATCGCGCCGCAGCTGGATGCCCGTACGCGTCCGTGTAATTTCCATCCACATTTGAAGAAATAAGTATGTCGCAACTGACCCATATCAACGCCGCTGGCGAAGCGCACATGGTGGATGTCTCCGCCAAAGCGGAAACCGTGCGTGAAGCGCGGGCGGAAGCCTTTGTCACCATGCGCAGCGAGACGCTGGCGATGATTATTGATGGTCGCCACCACAAAGGCGACGTATTTGCCACTGCGCGTATTGCCGGTATTCAGGCGGCAAAACGCACCTGGGATCTGATCCCGCTCTGTCATCCGCTGATGCTCAGCAAAGTTGAAGTCAATTTACAGGCCGAGCCGGAGCACAATCGGGTGCGTATAGAAACCTTATGCCGCCTGACCGGGAAAACCGGTGTCGAAATGGAAGCATTAACCGCGGCCTCCGTGGCGGCGCTGACCATTTATGACATGTGCAAAGCGGTGCAAAAAGATATGGTGATTGGTCCGGTACGTTTGCTGGCGAAGAGCGGCGGCAAGTCGGGTGACTTTAAGGTGGAAGCGGATGATTAAAGTTCTTTTTTTCGCCCAGGTGCGCGAGTTGGTGGGAACAGATGCAACCGAAGTGGCTGCGGATTTCCCAACTGTTGAAGCGTTACGCCAGCACATGGCTGCGCAGAGCGATCGCTGGGCGCTGGCGCTGGAAGATGGCAAATTACTGGCTGCCGTCAACCAGACGCTGGTGAGTTTTGACCATCCGCTGACTGACGGCGACGAAGTAGCTTTCTTCCCGCCGGTAACCGGAGGTTAAGATGGCAGAAACCAAAATTGTTGTTGGTCCGCAGCCGTTCAGCGTAGGAGAAGAGTACCCGTGGCTGGCGGAGCGTGACGAAGACGGTGCGGTAGTCACCTTTACTGGTAAGGTGCGCAACCATAACCTGGGCGACAGCGTCAACGCATTAACCCTCGAACACTATCCGGGGATGACTGAAAAAGCACTGGCAGAAATTGTTGATGAAGCGCGTAACCGCTGGCCGCTGGGGCGCGTCACTGTGATTCACCGCATCGGGGAATTATGGCCGGGCGATGAAATCGTTTTTGTCGGTGTCACCAGTGCGCATCGCAGCAGTGCGTTTGAAGCCGGGCAGTTTATTATGGATTATCTCAAAACCCGCGCACCGTTCTGGAAGCGCGAAGCCACGCCGGAAGGCGACCGCTGGGTTGAAGCTCGGGAGAGCGATCAGCAGGCGGCAAAACGCTGGTAGTTTTTTGTTAGCCGGATAAGGCACCGCTGCGTCCGGCAATTTCACCGCTCAGTACATACGTTTACGCTGCGTCGATGCACAGCCTCATCATTTTGCAGTATCCTTAAGATATTCCTTATATCTTCAGGAGATCGTCATGGACAGATTCCCACGTTCTGATTCAATCGTACAACCCCGGGCTGGCTTGCAAACTTATATGGCTCAAGTCTATGGCTGGATGACCGTTGGCTTGTTGCTGACCGCATTTGTTGCCTGGTATGCGGCTAATTCCGCGGCCGTGATGGAGCTGTTGTTCACTAACCGTGTCTTTTTAATCGGTCTGATCATCGCGCAATTAGCATTGGTTATTGTGTTATCAGCGATGATTCAAAAGCTGAGCGCAGGTGTAACGACGATGCTCTTTATGCTTTATTCGGCGCTGACGGGTCTTACGCTTTCCAGTATATTCATTGTCTATACCGCTGCTTCTATCGCCAGTACTTTCGTCGTTACTGCCGGGATGTTCGGCGCAATGAGCCTGTACGGTTACACCACGAAGCGCGATTTAAGTGGCTTTGGCAATATGCTGTTTATGGCGTTAATCGGCATTGTGCTGGCATCGCTGGTCAACTTCTGGTTGAAAAGCGAAGCATTGATGTGGGCAGTTACCTACATCGGCGTGATTGTCTTTGTCGGATTGACGGCGTATGACACGCAGAAACTGAAAAATATGGGTGAGCAGATTGATACCCGCGACACGTCGAACCTGCGCAAATATTCCATTCTTGGCGCGTTAACCTTGTATCTGGACTTCATCAACCTGTTCCTGATGTTGTTGCGGATCTTCGGCAACCGCCGTTAATTCTTTTTCACCATCACTATCCCGGCCATGTGTCGGGATTTTTTTCTTACTAAAAACGACACTTAACAAGTACCAGGTATAAAATATGCCTTATGGACGAGCGGAAGCGTTTTCTGTATCCATAAATGCAAAAGTATTTTGTATGCGTGGTTTTAAATTTATTGATGGTGAATATTAATATTTTTTCTAAGGATAACTAAAAGAATGGAATCATACTCGCAAAACAGCAATAAATTAGATTTTCAGCACGAGGCCAGGATATTAAACGGTATATGGCTCATTACCGCTTTAGGTTTGGTGGCAACCGCAGGACTAGCCTGGGGAGCTAAGTATCTCGAAATTACGGCAACCAAATATGATTCACCACCAATGTATGTCGCCATAGGGTTATTATTACTTTGTATGTATGGCTTAAGTAAGGATATCAACAAGATAAATGCCGCCATCGCGGGCGTAATATATCTGTTTTTACTCTCTTTGGTGGCGATTGTCGTTGCAAGTTTAGTTCCTGTATATGCCATTATCATCGTGTTCAGCACTGCGGGCGCGATGTTTTTAATCAGTATGCTGGCCGGTTTATTATTTAATGTTGATCCTGGTTCTCACCGTTTTATCATTATGATGACGTTGACAGGGTTGGCCCTGGTAATCATCGTGAATGCGGTATTAATGAGTGAACGGCCCATTTGGGTAATAAGTTGCTTAATGATTGTGTTATGGTCAGGCATTATCTCGCATGGACGAAATAAGCTCCTTGAATTGGCGGGGAAATGCCATAGTGAAGAGTTGTGGAGTCCGGTTCGTTGCGCTTTTACAGGTGCATTAACACTCTATTACTATTTTATCGGCTTCTTTGGGATACTTGCCGCGATAGCTATAACGCTTGTCTGGCAAAGGCATACGGGTGATGCTGCCAACTTACTGATTTAGTGTATGATGGTGTTTTTGAGGTGCTCCAGTGGCTTCTGTTTCTATCAGCTGTCCCTCCTGTTCAGCTACTGACGGGGTGGTGCGTAACGGCAAAAGCAC
>OJJK01000315.1_pt1 | contig 21341 bp, 18 predicted proteins | sample 1596271 | NCBI WGS metagenome assembly OJJK01 (sample SAMEA4350142, study PRJEB24818) | metagenome | biome: human; feature: gut; material: faeces | place: Denmark | collected 2013-09 | reverse complement strand
AAGAGACAGATTTTATATTTGTATGGGTGTTTGCCCTGAGTCTGACATCATGCGAAGATGATGATCAGTATAGTATAGAATCCGTAATCATAGGACGAGCATGGACAGGAGATGTAGGTATGTATGCTGAGAATGGTGAACCTATTTTCAGTACATTTACTTTTTGGGGAGATGGATTTGGTGAAGAATACCAATATTATTCATATGATGGAGCTCCTTATGATAATTTTCGTTTTAAATGGCTGTGGGAGGATGATTACAATAATAATCTAATATTAGATTATGGTAGGGCAGGTATGTCTTATATGGATGATGTTAGAGTAACAGGAAATCAGTTGAGAGGTACATTCTTCTTGACAAGTGATTCTCGGGGATTTAATTTTATACTGGGAATGGAATAAAAGAATGGAAAATGTATAATAATAAAACAGGTCGCTTTATAAAAGTGACCTGTTTTATTATAGGCCTTCTTATTTTTTCAGAAACAACTTTTTAAAATCATTCGGATAAGGCGTTTCAAACTGCATCAGCTCTCCTGTAACCGGGTGATAGAAGCATAATTTGAAGGCATGTAGCGCCAGGCGTCCGATAGGATTTACCTCTTCGAGTCCGTAACGCCCATCCCCAACAATAGGATGTCCTAAGTCTTGCATGTGTACCCGGATTTGGTTTTTACGTCCGGTTTCAAGGTTTAGTTCCACAAGAGAATAACCATTGGCACGCTTAATAGTGCGATAATGTGTAATTGACTTTTGTCCTCCGTCATCTGTCGGACTGGAATATACATAAAGAGTACGATCCGTGAGCCAGGATATTATACAACCGGCATTCTTCTCCATCTCTCCCGCAACTACAGCTACATAACGACGGTCGGTTACAATCTCATGCCAATTATCACGCAGCGTACGCTGCGTTTTTTCATCTTTTGCAAACATCATTAACCCGGAAGTATCACGATCAAGGCGGTGGACAATATAAACGTTGCTGCCGCGTCCATTGGAGCGTTGCACATATTCATTTAGAATATGATAGGCTGTACGTTCCTTCTGGCGTTCACTGCTGACTGACAGTAAACCTTGCATCTTTTCCACCACTATGATATATGCATCTTCATATACGATCTTCAGCAATTTGTTATGAAACTCCTTTTTACCCTTATCACGGCTAATCTGTACTTTCATGCCCGGTTTTAGCGGAAAATTGTATTGAGTGGTTATCACACTGTCTACGAACACCACTCGTTTGCTGAGCAATGATTTTAGTTTGGTGCGACTGGCGTCCGGCATCTTGGCTGCCAGGAACTCCATAAGTTCCATCGGTTCATTTACTGTGTAGTCCGTATATTGAGTGCGGGCTCGTGCTACTATTTTTCCTCTTGCCACGTTGATAGTGATTAATGGTTAGTGATTAGTGATTAATTCTCAGTCTTCATTTCTTAATTCCAGAAGCACAACGTTTTCTACGTGGTGAGTATGTGGGAACATATCCACCGGCTGTACGGCTTTTACTTTGTATTTTGCATCGAGTAGTTGCAGATCGCGTGCCTGTGTGGCTGGATTACAACTTACATATACAATACGTTTTGGTTCGGCAAATAAGATAACGTCTACTACATCCTGATGCATACCGGCTCGAGGAGGATCGGTGATAATAACATCCGGTCGACCGTATTGGTTGATGAAATCCTGTGTTAGCATATCTTTCATATCACCGGCAAAGAATAAGGTGTTCTCAATGCCGTTGATTTCTGCATTTACTTTTGCATCTTCAATAGCTTCGGGTACATATTCGATACCGATAACCTGGCGGGCTTGTTTGGAAACAAAGTTAGCAATGGTTCCTGTACCTGTATAAAGGTCATATACCAGTTCTTTTCCGGTTAATCCCGCAAAATTGCGTGCTATCTTATAAAGGTTGTATGCTTGTTCGGAATTGGTTTGATAGAATGATTTAGGACCTATTTTAAAACGTAATCCTTCCATTTCTTCAAAGATGTGATCTTTGCCTTTGAAAGTATATACCTCCAGGTCGGTAATAGTATCGTTACGCTTATTATTGATAATGTATAGAAGGGAAGTTATTTCGGGAAATGTATCAGCAACATATTGCAGGAGTTGTTTGAACAGTTGCAGTTCTTTTTCTTCTTCCTCTATTTTTGCAACGAGGATCACCATAAGTTCCCCGGTAGTGGAGGTACGGATAATCATATTGCGCAACATCCCTTCCTGGGTACGCAGATTGATGAATGAATAATCATGCTCGTAAGCATAATCGCGTACAGTATTCCGGATACGGTTGGATATGTCATCCTGTAACCAGCATTTCTCTATCGCCAGTACTTTATCAAAAGCATTGGGGATGTGGAAACCTACAGCATTCATTTGATCATATACCACATTTTGCTTAACTTCTTCTTCTGTCAACCAGCGTTTGTTAGAAAAGGTGTACTCCAGTTTATTTCTATAGAACTGTGTTTTCTCAGAACCGAGAATCGGGGAAATTTCCGGAAGTTCAATTTTTCCGATGCGGGTAAGGTTGTCAGTTACTTGTTTTTGCTTGTATTTGATCTGTTCGGAATAAGGGAGAACTTGCCATTTGCAACCACCGCATACCCCATAATGTTGGCAAAATGGGACGGCTCTTTCACGAGAATATTCGTGGAACTTCACTGCTACGGCTTCAGCATAATGATGCTTTTTTCTCTTAATTTGCAGGTCTACTACATCTCCGGGAACGACATAAGGTACGAAAATAACCAAATCATTGACCTTTGCGATGGCTTTTCCTTCGGCAGCCACATCCGTTATTGTCACTTTCTCCAGTAGGGGAAGTTCTTTTCTATTTCTTGCCACTTTTACACCAGTCTAATAAATTATTCTGCAAAAATAGACATTTTTTCGGGAATTCTCTCTATGAAGTGAAATATTAAAGATTGCAATGTCGAAATTGCATTTTGATAGAAAGTTTTTTCTCAAAAAGTTTTCTAGTATGCGAAATATACTTAGATTTGCGAACAGAAAAAAATCACAATCGAGAAACTTAAATTTATATTATGGACAAGAAAAGAGTTTATACCTTTGGTAACGGTCAGGCAGAAGGAAAGGCCGACATGAAAAATCTTTTGGGAGGTAAAGGTGCCAACCTTGCCGAAATGAATCTTATCGGGGTTCCGGTTCCTCCTGGTTTTACAATTACGACTGAGGTTTGTACCGAATATAATGAGATGGGGCAGGAAAAAGTTGTTGCTCTGTTGAAAGGCGAAGTAGAAAACGCTATAGCAAAAGTAGAAGAATTGATGTCTTCTAAGTTCGGTGATATAGAAAATCCATTACTGGTTTCAGTACGTTCGGGCGCTCGTGCTTCTATGCCGGGTATGATGGACACGATCCTTAATCTGGGGCTGAACGATGAAGTAGTAGAAGGATTGACACGTAAAACAGGCAATGCACGTTTTGCATGGGATTCTTACCGTCGTTTCGTACAGATGTATGGTGACGTGGTATTGGGCATGAAACCGACTAATAAAGAGGATATCGATCCATTTGAAGCCATCATTGAAGAGGTGAAGCATGCAAAAGGTGTGAAGCTGGATAATGAACTGGAAGTGGAAGACCTCAAAGAATTAGTAAAGAAGTTTAAAGCTGCTGTAAAGGAGCAAACCGGCAAAGACTTTCCGGCTTGTGCTTATGAGCAGTTGTGGGGCGCTGTTTGTGCAGTATTCAATTCTTGGATGAATGAACGTGCTATTCTATATCGTAAGATGGAAAGTATACCCGATGAGTGGGGTACAGCCGTTAATGTTCAGGCAATGGTGTTTGGTAATATGGGTGAGACTTCTGCTACAGGTGTTTGCTTTAGCCGTGATGCCGGTACAGGTGAAGACTTGTTTAATGGTGAATATTTGATTAATGCGCAAGGTGAAGACGTGGTGGCAGGTATCCGTACACCGCAGCAAATTACTAAAATCGGTTCACAACGTTGGGCAGAACTGGCAGGTGTTAGCGAAGAAGAACGTGCAGCCAAATATCCGTCAATGGAAGAGGCTATGCCGGAAATCTACAAAGAGTTGGATACTTTGCAGACTAAGTTGGAAGACCACTATAAAGATATGCAGGATATGGAATTTACCGTTCAGGAAGGTAAACTCTGGTTCCTCCAGACGCGTAACGGTAAACGTACTGGTGCAGCTATGGTGAAGATTGCAATGGATTTGCTGCGTCAGGGCATGATTGATGAAAAAACTGCATTGATGCGCTGCGAGCCCAATAAATTGGATGAATTGCTCCACCCCGTATTTGATAAGACCGCTTTGAAACAAGCCAAGGTTTTAACTCGTGGCCTTCCCGCATCTCCGGGTGCTGCTACAGGACAGATTGTCTTCTTTGCAGATGATGCTGCAGAATGGCATGCTGCCGGTAAACGTATCATAATGGTACGTATCGAGACTTCTCCCGAAGATTTGGCGGGCATGGCAGTTGCAGAAGGTATTCTTACTGCCCGCGGTGGTATGACTTCTCATGCAGCAGTAGTTGCTCGTGGTATGGGTAAGTGCTGTGTATCGGGTGCCGGTGCTTTGAATATTGATTATAAGGCCCGTACTGTGGAAATAGATGGTGTTCTGCTGAAAGAAGGCGATTATATTTCATTGAATGGTAGTACAGGTGTAGTTTATAAAGGTCAGGTAGAAACAAAAGCTGCTGAACTTTCTGGAGACTTTGCAGAATTGATGGATCTGGCCAATAAGTATACGAAACTTCAGGTACGCACTAATGCTGATACTCCCCATGATGCCGGCGTAGCTCGCAACTTTGGTGCTGTAGGCATTGGTCTTTGCCGTACGGAACACATGTTCTTTGAAGGTGAAAAGATTAAAGCTATGCGTGAGATGATCCTCGCAGAAGATGCGGAAGGACGTCGCAAAGCTTTGGCCAAGATATTGCCTTACCAACAAGCAGACTTTAAGGGTATCTTCCAGGCTATGGAAGGTTGTCCGGTAACTGTCCGTTTGCTTGATCCTCCTTTGCACGAATTTGTTCCGCATGATTTGAAGGGGCAACAAGAAATGGCGGACGCTATGGGGGTTAGTCTGCAATATATCCAGCAACGTGTAGAATCACTTTGTGAACATAATCCGATGCTGGGACACCGTGGATGTCGTTTGGGCAATACGTATCCTGAAATTACTCAGATGCAGACACGTGCTATCCTTGGTGCTGCTCTGGAACTGAAGAAAGAAGGTGTGGAAACCCATCCGGAAATCATGGTTCCGCTGACTGGTATCTTGTATGAGTTCAAAGAACAGGAAAAGGTGATTCGCGAAGAAGCTGCTGCACTTTTCGCTGAACTGGGTGACAGCATTGACTTCAAGGTAGGTACAATGATTGAAATTCCTCGTGCAGCTTTGACTGCTGACCGTATTGCTTCTTCTGCTGAGTTCTTCTCATTCGGTACAAATGACTTAACGCAGATGACATTCGGTTATTCACGTGATGATATTGCTTCTTTCCTTCCGGTTTATCTGGAAAAGAAGATTCTGAAAGTAGACCCGTTCCAGGTTCTCGATCAGAATGGAGTAGGACAGTTGGTACGTATGGCTACGGAAAAAGGCCGTGCTATCCGTCCGGATTTGAAATGCGGTATCTGTGGTGAACATGGCGGTGAGCCTTCTTCTGTGAAATTCTGCCATAAGGTGGGTTTGAACTACGTTAGTTGTTCTCCATTCAGAGTACCCATTGCACGTCTGGCAGCGGCGCAGGCTGCAATAGAGGAATAAAGTTAGTTTAGGCTAACCCATTAAATTAGGCTGTAATGCACTGTTTAACAGGCGTTACAGCCTAAGTTGTTTTTAGATGGTTCGTACACTTGGCGACAGAAATCGAGCCAAATGAACGGGTTTTACTTACAAATAGCTTACAAAACAAAAAGGGTGCACTTACAAAGAACTTACAAAAGTAATTAACTTGAAATACAATTAGATATGGCAACATTTAAGAGCATCGTCAGGTATAAGCGTTCAGATGGCTTCTACCAAGTGTACATTCGGGTCGTTCATCGTACAAAAACCGGATATATCAAGACTGATAAATATGTAACGGACAAACAGCTTACAAAGACGGGCGAAATAAAAGACATAGTGGTTAATGAATACTGTTCTCGTGAGATTTTGCGCTATAGCAAGATGATTAATGAAAAGGACGTGTCGCATTATACAGTGTCGGAATTGATAGACTTTCTGCTTAACTCTGAAACCGAAGTATGTTTCAGTGATTATGCCGCTCAGTTCATTAACCAAATGGAATCTGATGGTCATGCACGAAATGCCAAAAATTATCGTCTGGCTGTAAATCATCTGGAGCGTTACCTTGGAACTACTCAGATTGTGTTCTCTCACCTTACTGCCACAGTATTGAAAAGGTGGATTGAAAATCTCGGTCATACCAGCCGTGCAAAGGAGATGTACCCTACTTGCATCCGTCAGATATTCAAGAAAGCTTTGGTTGAATTGAATGACGAAGAAAGGAATGTCATCCGGATTAAGTTCAATCCTTGGTTGAAAATCACAATCCCCAAATCAAGCAGCACGGTGCAGCGAGCTATCAGTGCGGAGGCTTGTCGTGAGTTCTTCAATCGTCCTCTACCACAAAGCAAGATGATTTCCTCTCTCCCGGAATTGGGCAGAGACGTAGCTCTCCTGTCGCTTTGTTTGGGCGGTATCAATACCGTTGACCTCTTTGAACTCAAAAGAGCAGATTACAAGGATGGTGTTATTGGCTATAAGCGTGCCAAGACTAAGAACAGCCGAAAGGATGAAGCCTATATTGAAATGCGAGTAGAACCATTTATCCAGTCCACGTTTGACAAGTATCTATCAAATAGCAAGGATGAATATCTGTTCAACTTTCATCAGCGGTATAGCAATTCAGACAGCTTCAATGCCAATGTAAACATAGGCATCCGAAAGATATGCAAGGACATGGGCATGGAAAAAGAGGACTACTATTGCTATTATACATTTAGGCATACTTGGGCTACCATCGCACAAAACGATTGTGATGCCAACCTTTATGAGGTGGCATTTGGCATGAACCATAGTCATGGGCTGAATGTAACGAGAGGATATGTCAAGTTAGACTTTACTCCAGCATGGGAACTGAATGCCAAAGTCATTGACTTTATATTCTTTAGCAGCAAAAAGAGCAAGCAGGGAAAAGCCAAGGATATAGAAGCCTCGGAAGATAAGTTGTTCCGTATTTCAAAGAAGATGATGATATATGGTCGTGCCTATTTTAAAGGCGATGTACTTAGCGAACTCACAGATATAGGGTTTAGCAATGTTGACCAAGTTATAACCAGATTGGCAACTAAACTACCTGATGATATTCCAACAGGCTGCGCTGTTCAATTCCGTCTTATGAATTGTGATTCTAAAAGGGAGGTCGTTTACGAAAGAAGTAAGGGTAAAGGCTTTTAGATGATATGCGATAGAATGCAATTCCTAACAAGAGGGAAAATAACTCACTCTCCATTAGCCGTATCGGTCGTTTTTGATTGGTACGGCTTTTTAGTTATTGATGACTTGTTCACTCGGAGTACATCATATGATAATACTCTATTTCCCTACTGTCTTGGTTAAAAAACACTATTAACCCACTTACATTGGTTAAACTTACTTGGGTAAGACCATACCTGCTAACCAAAGACACTTAGTTGGAAGTGTCAATCGTATTAAGCTATCAAAGTGTCTTGGTTGGATGGTATTATAGTATGACGGTAACATCATCTACGGTTAATGAAACCACAACACTCAGATACCTTGTCACCAAAGTGTCACGATACCAAAGAACCATAGTTATTGATAATTTCAACTCAATAAACCGAAGCATCGGCAACCTTCGGCATCTTGATTAAAGTAACCAAGGTATCTCGGTTACAACGCATCAGGATATTTAGGACTACGGATAACGAGGTGTCCAATATCTCTGGTTATCGGGTTAATGTAACCTTGGTTAAAGAGTACCACCATACCAAAAAACTGTTGTGAATTTCGTTCCGAGTGAAGTTTCAGCGGTAATTTTGTCGTAAAACGAACCTTGGAGGACATTGAACTGCGTTGCAGGATTTGTCAAGCAAGTTGTACCTTTGTCATTACAAAACATAGTTTCGTCCTGAAAAGGTGACTAGCCGACTGCTGCCGCATCGGAGCGATTTTATCGCTGTTTTGCCCCGCAAAAGGAGGTTTGGGAATACCAACAACTAAAATGTCATAGTAAGATGAAGCAGAGAACCAAAGTTTATCAGTTACGGATTACCCCGGAGGAGCAATCAATGCTCAAAGAAAAAGCAGGTGACAAGCCTATTGCAGGCTATATTCGTGCCGCATTAGCAGAATACTCAAACGTAGATGCCAAGAAACGGATTGAACTCATCAACGAACTTGGTACGTTTTATCGAAAATTCCGGGATGAACTATCTTGGGCTGGAGGAAACCTCAATCAGTCAGTTAAGCGAGCCAATGAACTCTCGGTTGCAGGAATACTGTCCTACGCATATATCCGGGATGTTTTGATGCCAACCATCCTCGAAACTCAGAAAACATTAACCGAGATAAAGAAAGACCTTGAAATTGTGACACGCAAGGCTGTCAAACTATAGTTACTCTAATCTTGTTGAAGTGGTACTCAGAAACCAAGTAACCAAGATACCTCGGTTATTGGGTATCACAATGTGAAACACCCAATATAGTTTTACGCTGTGATGCAACCAAGTGCGCTGCTTATGTTTGAAAACTCATATGTAAAAGCCATCTATATATTTATGGTAAATTTGCATTTGGGATAATTGGAGCATCCGTAGAAAGTACCATATTTACCATGACGTAAAACAAGCTGCTCTCCACACAGAGGACAGATACCTCGATTTATAAGGTTGGAACTTCTGTTTTGCCGAACTTTTGCATTATGTTTATGCTGTTTAAATTTTTCTTTATCGGCAATTATGCGATTTTGGTTGATAGTTTGTACTATCCAATCTATTGTTTCCTGATTAAGCACAGAAGTCTTGAATTGTAAAATTGCGCGTTTGAGGCTGCACCTATTTACAACAATACTATTTACGATATGCACTTTTAATTCCGCATCGTTATTGAAAACTACAATGGGAATAAAAGGTATATCTACAGAACATTTGAGTAAGTGACGCAAAAATCTTACATGACCTGCATTCTGTTTTATGGGATTATAAAATTGATGCTTACTTTTATAGATGGTTTGAGTCCAATATTCACTATTTTCACCACCTAAAATCCAACCTTTATATCCCTTTGTTTCAATTACAAAAACGCCATATGGCGAAACTACAATATGGTCTATCTGCGTAGAATATCCATTACTTTCAAATAGCAAATCATTGAATATAACATATTCTTCGGGCAATTCCTGTATCTTGTTATTCACAAGTTTTTCAGAATACTTGCCTTTCCACATTGGCATCTTCAATCTAATGAAGATTACCAATGCAAAAAATAAAATGATGCCAAAGATAGCCATACGTTGGAACTATTTGTCTAAAATTTCAACAACAGGAACGGTCTTTTCCATCTCACTACGTGTCACGTACTTATATGTACCAACCTGCATAACCTTTTTCCCTGATGGTACGTCTATCTTTTGATCATCATAATATGATGTACCTTTATCGGCAAGGAACAGAACTATCATTCCGAAATTATCCATATCTTCTACTCTTGCCAATGCGCTACCGTCAGGAAGAACTTGCATCACTTCAAATGATTTTACCTTAATTTCTTGCTGTGGTTTTTCAAACATGACAATATCATTGCCCAAAGGCGATGAATTTTCTTGATATGTAACCATAAAAGCAAAAACAAATGTCAGGACAATTCCTGTTATAATACCGCCCAAATAGGTAAGTATAAATTTAGTAGGTGTTGCCATAATTGGATTATTTATTGTTTTTCTGTCTTTTGATATTCAGCCTTAGTCACAATACCTTCTTTCGCTTCTTCTATGGTATCAGCATCCTTATAAAAAATCCAATGAATGATTGGTTTCCCTCCATATGCCGAAGAATACGCTTGTTGAAAAATCCATCCTCTTTGTACCATATAGTTAGCAGCATCTACCATACTATTGAATTTGATTTCCTCTCCATTCTCATCAACAAACTTAAGTTTACTACTTAAATCTCCCCACATATTGTATGAAGCTTTTGTCCCAAAATCAAAAATTATTTTTAGACCAGAGGAAAGTTCTTTTTCTATCCCCTTAACTTCACAATAATATCTCTGCTTAGCATAAATATGTCCTGTAAATGACATTAAGCAAAAGACCAACAACCATTTGCCGAACGCACATCTAATATGTTTCATATCTGTTTTATAGCTTTATTTTGATTATAATATTCTTCAATCTCTTTTATTGCCGTTTCTAAATCTTTTTGTCTTGCACAGCAAGCATATTTATATTGGTCTAAATAAAAGTCATAATTACAACCAATAGGTGATTTAATCCAATCGTCAGAAGAAAAGCTCAAATGCTTTTTTATTTGCTTTTTGGTATTAAGCAATTCTTGTAATGATATATTATATTTTCTACTGAAAAGCAGTTCTTGTAATCCACCGACATAACCCAATGCCCATTTAAAATAATCCTCATCCATAGATTTCACTTCATCTACGTTCATCCCCTTATATTTACCAAAAGTTAAATTATTACTTTCATCAAGGCAATTCCATTTTAGATTATCAACATCTTCTATGAGATTTTCAATTAGTTCCCAATTACCACAATCGCAACAATCTATCACTTGTTCTTCTGTAATACCATTTTCAGGTTTCCCGTCAGTTAGTCTATATCCATAGGCTTCACCATAGTGTCCTTTTGGCTTTACCCTTGTTACCATATAAGAAAGATGATACCACCCATTTCTTCTTACAACAAAAGGAGTTCCCTTTCCTAAAAACCGCCAAATATCAAAAATATTCTCACTATTCATTTTTTACGGACTTTAATAATTCTTAAAATTATGTCATTAACGCGGACCAAGAAATTTATCTCCATTAAGATGAATCATGTGGTCTGGCATATCTGCAATCCAGACTTCTGTCTCCCACGCAAGATGTTCGGAGAATTTTTTGAATGTCACAAAATCAAGGAATGCTGTTACATAGATCTTCCCAGCAACAACATTTTCTGTCATGGATTCAATCTCTAAAATTCGTTTGGGATCCATTGGACCAACCGATGTCACAGATTCCACAAAGTATATCCAATTCTTATCTTCTCGGTAGAGAACCACATCAGGCATTTTATCGTGCAATGTAATTTCAAAGCCAAGTGCAGAAAGTTTATCTATGTTTTTAACCATATCTTTCTGAATCGTATCGCCGACATACAAGCATTCTGAATGAGGTGCAAATCTTGGTGCAAACTCTTCTATGATTGCCTTTTGTAGTTGGTTATGTTTACCGGGGCTAAAAGTAAAATCCTTGTCATTTATCTTAACTGGCATCTTTTGCATTCGTTTTTTAGAAGCGTAAAGATTGGAAAGCGTATCATGTTTGTAAAGGAACTGTGCTAACGATGCACTTTCCTCACAAACACAATTTTCTTTATCGCTTATTGATTGTATGACAGTCAAAAATTCAGGAGTGATTCGATAACGATAATTTGGACTATTCGTTGCCTTGCCGTTATCCTCTATTAAAGCCGCTGTTCTAAAAGGGTGCATAGCTTGTTTACGGAAAGTTTCTCTTGAATTTTCTGCATATATCACTCCATAGTTGTCAGCAATGAAAGCTATAATGTCATGGATTCTTATCCAGTCATTTGTTGCATCACTCCAAGGCGTTTCGTTCTTTAATTTTGCCATGGCAAGCAATGTTAGGCAACAAAGTGCCCCTTGCTGTCTGGCTGGCATATTAAGTTTTACCAATAGACCTTTTGCTATATCTAATTTATCCATTTACTAAGTATTATATTACAATTTGCAACCGACAATTCTTTATGCATCAATTCTCTACCCATTTCTTCAATGATATTTCGCTCTGGGATTGGCATCTGATTTATTTCCGTTGAATTAACCTGAGTTGAGCCATTGAGAATCCTATAATAGTTATCATACAGACTGGAGTTCAATAAGACATACAATCCATACGTTATGCAAGGTGAATCACATTTGATAAAATTGATTTTATTCTGTGTGCTGATATATGAGAATTGCGGATATTTCTGTTTCAAATATATGCCACACTGCAATCTACGTTCTTCTTCTTTTGAAGTGAAACGCTTTACCATTAGAAAATCACTATTCTCTTGCAAGAATCCTTTTCTATCAGTTTTAATAACTTCACTTTCTTTTCCTAACGGCCATGTTACACGACCATTTTGAATGTGTTGGGAGTAAATAAGAGGATATGCGCCCTCTTCCAGCTGGTCTCGTAAAACTTCCCTTGTCCTAAAATCAACTATGATACCAGTCTGCATTTTCAAATTTAGTTCAGGTAGAGTTTTAGGAAAACGATTGATTTGATTGAGAACCGTTGCATCTTTGTCATTCGTAATGAGATAGACGAACTGATTTTGAGCTACAACAGTTTCATAAGGAGCACAAAATTGTACAATATCCTCAAAACTGGAAGTTGAAGAAGATGTGATTGACACATAGTCAGGAATACGTTTCGTCTTTTTTACCTTTATAATAATCGTCTCTTGTAATACAGATTCTCCGTCAAAGACTTTATCCCTGCTTTCAAACAAGTGCATATTTGTGATTACACAATGTTCAAACAGATATTGCCTAAAACGCTTGAAATATGCCCCTGAAGTCCAAGAACGAGGAACAATATACACCAATTCAGAATCTTGCTTCAAATTATGAATACCCATAGCCCAAAACAGGAAATACAAGTTTGGTGCTCCATAGCATACACTCGGCATTGCTTTCGCTTCCTTTGCTTCTTTGGGAATTTTCAAATATGGCGGATTTCCTATAATATAATCATAGAGCTTCACATTATCTGAAAATAGAGAATTGTCTTCAAATAATTGGCCCGTCAAATAATTGTCTTGTATAATCTCATAATTTATACCGCATTCTTCCTTAGCCAAATCCAAGTTGGACTTTAGTAAAGGTAAAACCAACTCATCGGTTTCATAACAAGTAAGATATATTCTGCCTTTATAGCCACTCTGAATCAATTTGTCAATTACCGCAGCAGATAGTATTCCTGTACCAGCACCTGCATCTAACAGATGAATTTCAGGTTTTGTCAAATCAAAACAGAAAAGAGAAGCCATAAAATTAGCAGTAGCCATATTCGTAAAGAACTGACCGTACTTCTTCCGTTTCAACTTTGGCACAGAAGCAATAAAACTATCCGTGTTATGTATTATTGAACTTAGCATTTTATTTCCTCTCTATTGTTCCATCTACAATCAATTCTTTTAATTCGACCGAAAGTAGTTGGGCTATTTTATACAATGTCTCTAAATTGGGTTGTTGGCGATTGCAACAATAGGCATTTGTTGTACTGAAACTTTTTCCTATCTGTTCAGAAAGCCATTTTTGAGATAAGTCTTTCTCTACCAATACTGTTTTTATACGGTTTAATTTCATCATTACACATTGAAGTCTTATGCAAAACTACAAAATAATTGGCTAAACATAGCATTATTTGCGATAAAACAGCAAACAAATCATTATTGATTGCATCATTGACTATATTCACAATTTCCGATGGAACTTCTTATGATTATAGGCTACTCTTATTTTGTTACGCTCAAATTATCCATTAGAAGTTGACCAATTTGGGTTTACGCCCCCTCTTTGGAAGTCCTGCTGCTTTGTAAGCAATTAAATCAGCCCCTTGAAATACAATCCTTTTCTTGTTAGGTAACTTCACGGATGGTAATGGTTTCGTTGGATGATTGATATAAGCATAGATAGTACAGCGATGAACTTTAAAGTAACGTGCTGCCTCACTAACCGAATAGAATTGTTCCGAGATAATCTCTGTAAAATGCTTTGTCAATATCATAATGCGTTTTTCCATAAAGGTACAGCCATTTAGAAATCAGTACAAGAGGTTAAACATTGGAATAATTGGAATTTGATTGGAATTTGTGAGACTTTGAAAATCTGGTAAAGTTCTGAATGGCCTGTTAAGCGAATATGTGTTTTACGAGTATGAGAAAGGCATATATTTGAAGGTTGACAGCGTTGACAAAGGAGCCAACACAAAACCGCTTCCCTTTAGCACTGCGAAAGATATTGTAATACAGTACATTATCTCTTTTTATTAAAAACAAGAAAAAAAGATAATATGCTGTAGTTTGTCAACGATTGGCTCCAAAATTTTGGATTTTTCCCAAAGTAGCAACCTTTGTCAACGTTTGTCAACCAACGTCATTACATTGATAAGATTGAGTGATAATGGATTAAGTCTTGTCAACACTGTCAACCGCAAAATGTATACACATTATTTTTTTGATTGATACCCCAAAAGACCATTGGACAAGATATGGATGTTTGATATTTAATGTTTAACTTTGTAGTCCATACAACTGCCCATATAGATAGAAAAGAAAGGAGGAAATAATCAAAAGATAGAATCATAACTGCTTAGGAAACGTGTAGCACTCCATTGCAGTTCTTTTTTAATGGTTTTTCGATGGCAAATAGTTCTGTTTCTATGGAAGCAAGAATTATAAAGTGGTAAATAACCACATACGAATCACGCACAAAGATTTAATATCTATCTGGTAATCAGTATAGTATTAAAGTGATTCACGCTGTAATTGAAAATTTATATTACTTCTGATACACTACGCTCAAAATGCAAGTCAAAACATACAAATTACTTACGAAAGTAATGTAACTTATTGATAATTAGACAAGACTTGATTGGGCGCAGGCAGCCATTGAAGATATGAAATAAAAGACTTCATAAATCTTATATTTATAGGCTGTAAACCTTTTTCAAAGAGGCTTACAGCCTATCTTTTTTAGAAAAAACATGTATCTATTGATCAGTTATTTGTTTTTTCTTTAGTATATTTGTGCCCACATATAGAATTTGGATCACTTTTATCTTTTAATAACCAACTTTATGAAGCCGGATTTTGCTACATTTTATATTTTATGGGCATCAGATTTTTATCAAAGAAATGAAATACTCTTGCTTTGCTTTGGAGTAATTATTTTATTACTTCTGGTCATTATGATTGTGGTGTCTATCAACAAGACCAAGAGGTTGAAGACTTTGCAACAATTAAATGAAGTGGCGGAAGAAAGTAATCAGCTGAAGAATGCCTTTATCGCCAATATGACCCATGAGATACGTACCCCACTTAATGCGATTGTCGGATTTACAAATGTACTTGCTGAGACTGATAATCTGAGTAGAGAAGAACGAATGATTTTTCTGAAAGAAATCAATGACAATAAAGATTTTCTTGTTCAGATGATTAATGATTTATTGGACTTCTCAAAGATTGAGGCCAATACAATGGAATATAAAGATGGAGATGTGGATGTGAATGCTTTGATTCAGGAAATGTGTGCTGCAGAAAATGCACATCCCCGTCCGTCGGGTATTCAGATTGAGTTTGTAGAAAAACTTCCTCAATGTCGTTTAATGATAGACCGGGTACGTTTTGCACAGGTCATTAATAATTTGGTGAAAAATGCTTTGAAGTTTACAGAACAGGGTAGTGTGAAGATTGGATATCGCCGTTTGAGTAATAATAACTTTTATTTTTATGTAGCTGATACAGGATGTGGCATTGATGAAGAAAGTCGCCGGGCTATCTTTGAACGTTTTGTGAAGATGAACTATAACATTCGTGGCACAGGTTTAGGTCTTTCTATTACGAAATCTATTGTTGAACACTATGGTGGTGGCATTGGTGTAGAATCTAAAAAAGGAGAAGGCTCTACATTCTATTTTACTTTGCCTGCTGGGGTCGAATATAAAGAATATGGGAAGTTCTAATGGAAATTGAACTTTTTAATCCGCCATTTCCTTTAGTTTCTTAAAGTGGCGGATGACACCTAAATAATCCCGATCTGTACAAACATTAAATTTATTCCATAAATCACCAAGTACTACTGCACCTCCAAATCCGAAATCTTTTATCTCCAAAATATTGTCTGGAGTAATTCCTCCTAAAGCCATAACTTTAGTATCTATTATTCTTTCTTTTCCAGCTGCGCGCAATTCTTCCGGAGTATAACCGGAAAGAGTACCTGTTTTGGTGATACAGTCATAAACGGGACTCATAAATACATAATCATAAAAATGCTTTTTACTTTTTACTTCTTCTACAGAATGGCAAGTGCAACTGACATGTCCTGAGTAATCATGTGGCTCATTAGGATTACGTGTGTTCAGATGAATACCCATGAGGTCAAACTCTTCCTTTAAATAGAAATGTTCGTGAGTAACAATGCGTCTATGATATTTTTCAGGTATTAGCGTCAAAAGTCGCTCGGAATACATAGCAGGAGTTTCCGGTTTCCGCAGATGCAAAATATCCAGCCCTTCTTCAAAGAGTGCTGTAATGATCTTGTCCTCTTCCACAAAGAATGTGGGCGCTGTGACTATGATGAGCTTCATTTTTATTTGTTAAACGTTTATGTTTAGCAAAGTTAATGATAAATGCTTTCAGTAGGTAACGTTTTTCTTTAAAATATGTTAGATTGAAACACAAACGCACCTATGGGAAGTTTCTATTCCCGTAGGTACGCATTAAAAAAAGAGTTTATAAGGTTGTTGTTGCTTATTTCAGTCGATTACCCACTACATCCCAGTCGATAATACTCCAAAGAGCATTTACATGATCGGCACGACGATTCTGATAATCAAGATAGTAGGAGTGTTCCCACACATCGAATCCTAACAATGGAATAAGTCCTGCACGTACAGGGTTACTGCCATTAGCTTCTTTGGTTATATGAAGTTTTCCGTTCTTATCTACTGATAACCAAGCCCAGCCAGAGCCGAATAATCCTACGGCAGCAGCTGTGAACTCTTTTTTGAAGTTATCGAAGCTTCCAAAATCGCGTTTAATAGCTTCTGCTAATTTACCGGTTGGCTCACTATGAGCAGGTTTGGGGGAAAATTGCAGGAAGTATAAAGTATGGTTCAGAACTTGTCCTGCATTATTGAAGATGGCTCCATCCGGTGCAGTGGCTACTATGGTTACTAAATCTTTATTTTCATACTCTGTACCCGGAACCAGGTTATTGAGGTTATTTACGTATGTTTGTAAGTGCTTACCGTAGTGGTAATCTATAGTTTGCTGACTGATTACAGGTTCCAACGCATTGTTTGCATATGGAAGTTTAGGCATTTCGTATGTCATAATTATAAGCATTAAAGATGTTAATAATGTATTCATAATTTGTCTTGAATTATGTTTTTGTTAATATAACGTTTGATATCCAATAAATGTTCTTCCATATCTATAAAACTTTTTGAAGATGTAGAATGACTTGTTGTGGAAGTGCATAATAAACAGTGACTTATGGACTGTTTTCTGAAATGTAATATGCTATCTTAATTATTTTAGTTCGTATACATTGTATGAATCTAAAAAGAATCCCTTAATTTTGCATACATGAATACGAATTATATCGAAGAACTGAATGAAGGACAGCGCGCAGCAGTGCTCTACAACGAGGGTCCGTCGCTGGTTATAGCCGGTGCTGGTTCCGGGAAGACGCGGGTGCTGACCTATAAAATAGCCTATTTGTTAGAGAATGGTTATCAGCCATGGAATATATTGGCTCTAACTTTTACCAATAAAGCTGCCCGTGAAATGAAAGAGCGTATTGCCCGGCAAGTAGGAGACCAGCGGGCACGTCATTTATGGATGGGCACATTCCATTCCATATTTTTGCGTATTTTGCATGTGGAAGCCGTAAATATAGGTTTTACTTCACAGTTTACCATTTATGATACGGCGGACAGTAAGAGTCTGGTGCGCTCTATTATAAAAGAAATGGGCCTGGATGAGAAAGTGTATAAACCGGGGATCGTGCAGACGCGTATATCCAATGCGAAGAATCACTTGGTTTCTCCTGCGGCGTATGCATCCAATAAAGAAGCGTATGAGGGTGACCGTGCAGCTAAGATGCCTGCAATACGCGATATTTATCACCGTTATTGGGATCGTTGTAGGCAGGCGGATGCAATGGATTTTGATGATTTGCTTTTTTATACTTTTATACTGTTCAGGGATCATCCTGAAGTGTTAGCGCGTTATCAGGAACAGTTTCGCTATATTCTGGTAGATGAGTATCAAGATACTAATTATGCTCAGCATAGTATTGTACTACAGTTGGCAAAAGATCATCAGCATGTATGTGTGGTAGGAGATGATGCCCAGAGTATTTACTCTTTCCGGGGAGCTGATATTGATAATATACTATACTTTACTAAAGTGTATCCCAATACAAAAGTCTTCAAACTGGAACAAAATTATCGGTCTACACAAACTATTGTTTGTGCGGCGAATAGTTTGATTGAGAAGAATGAGAGGCAAATACGTAAGGAGGTTTTTTCGGAGAAAGAGAAAGGGGAAGCCATCGGTGTGTTTCAGGCATACAGTGATGTGGAAGAGGGGGATATTGTAGTCAATAAGATTGCGGAACTTCGTCGCTCGGAGCATTATTCCTATTCAGATTTTGCTATACTTTACCGTACCAATGCACAGAGCCGTGTCTTTGAGGAAGCGATGCGTAAACGGGGTATGCCATATCGTATTTACGGTGGATTATCCTTTTATCAACGTAAGGAGATTAAGGATGTGATAGCCTATTTCCGGTTGGTTGTTAATCCGAATGATGAAGAAGCATTTAAACGTATTATTAACTATCCGGCTCGCGGTATTGGTGATACGACAGTGGGTAAGATCATTGCTGCGGCTACTGAGAATGGTGTCAGTCTTTGGACTGTGTTATGCGAACCGTTGACATATGGGCTGAATTTCAATAAGGGTACACATTCCAAATTACAGATTTTCCGCGATTTGATTTCCGGATTTCTGGAAGGCATAGTGGATAAAAATGCTTATGAAATTGGTACGGAAATTATCCGCCAATCCGGTATCATTAATGATGTCTGCCAGGATAATTCTCCGGAGAACCTTAGCCGTAAGGAGAATATTGAGGAATTGGTAAATGGCATGAGTGATTTCTGCGCGATGCGTATGGAAGAAGGAAATCCTAATATATCGTTGACTGATTTTCTTTCGGAAGTCTCACTATTGACTGATCAGGACTCGGATAAAGATGGAGATGACGAGAAAATCACGCTTATGACTGTCCATTCTGCCAAAGGATTGGAATTTAGGAATGTATTTGTGGTGGGAATGGAAGAAAATCTTTTTCCCAGTGGTATGGTAGGGGATTCACCCCGTGCGTTAGAAGAGGAAAGACGTTTGTTTTATGTGGCCATTACCCGTGCAGAAGAACATTGTTTTCTGTCGTATGCCCGTACTCGTTTTCGTTATGGAAAAATGGAATTTGGCAGTCCCAGTCGCTTCTTGAAAGATATAGATATTCGTTTTCTGCGTTTGCCCCAGGAGGCAGGACTTAGTAGTAAGATTGATGATGAGTCCGGATCATTCCGTCGGGAGAATAGCACTGGTTTTTTTCGTTCACCTCATGTACGTGAATCATTTTATAATAAGGAAACTTCTCAGCGTCCTAAGCAGCAGGTAATTGCTCCGAGCGTTCCACGTAATCTGAAGCGGGTGACTTCGTCAACTCCTGCTTCTTCGTCAGCTCCTGCTTCTGCAATGGCAGTGCAACCCGGACAATTGATTGAGCACGAACGTTTTGGTCTGGGAGAAGTTGTGAAAGTGGAAGGTGAGGGTGATAATGCTAAAGCTACCATTCGTTTCAAGAATGCGGGTGACAAGCAACTTTTATTGCGTTTTGCCCGTTTTAAAATAATCGGATAAAAAAGAAAATATGATAGATTTTGATCGTTTCCCTTCCCCATGCTATATCATGGATGAAGAATTATTAAGAAAAAACCTCAAGCTGATAAAAAGTGTTGCCGATCGTGCCGGGGTGGAAATTATTCTGGCCTTTAAATCGTTTGCTATGTGGCGCTCATTTCCCATTTTTAGGGAATATATCGAGCATTCTACGGCGAGTTCCGTATACGAAGCGCGATTGGCATTGGAAGAGTTCGGCAGTAAAGCTCATACCTATTCTCCTGCCTATACGGAGGCTGATTTCCCGGAAATCATGCGCTGTAGTAGCCATGTAACTTTTAATTCTTTGTCACAATTTTGCCGTTTCTATCCTGCGGTGGTAAAGGAAGGAAGTGGAATTTCCTGTGGTATTCGTATCAATCCTGAATATTCAGAAGTAGAAACAGAGTTGTATAATCCTTGTGCTCCCGGAACCCGTTTCGGCATAACGGCAGATTTACTGACTGAAACCTTGCCGCAGGGTATTGAAGGGTTTCATTGCCACTGCCACTGTGAGTCTTCTTCTTACGAACTGGAACGTACGCTTAAGCATTTGGAAGAAAAATTCTCTTATTGGTTCCCGCAGATAAAATGGCTGAATCTGGGTGGTGGTCATTTGATGACACGTAAAGATTATGATGTAGAGCATCTTATTCATTTATTGAATGATTTACGTAGCCGCCATCCTCATTTGCGTATTATTTTGGAGCCAGGTTCTGCTTTTATCTGGCAAACTGGTGTTTTGACTTCCGAAGTAGTGGATATTGTAGAAAGTCGCGGCATTCGCACAGCTATTCTCAATGTTAGCTTTACTTGTCACATGCCCGACTGTCTTGAAATGCCTTATCAGCCCGCTGTATGTGGTGCTGAAATGGGGAATAATGGTTGCCATGTATATCGTTTGGGAGGGAATTCATGCCTGAGTGGTGATTATATGGGAGATTGGAGTTTCGATCATGAACTGCAGATCGGAGAACGCATAGTCTTCGAAGATATGATTCATTACACTATGGTAAAAACAAATATGTTCAATGGAATCCATCATCCTGCTATTGCTATGTGGACGAAAGATGGGAAGGCTGAAATATTCAGGCAATTTTCTTACGAAGATTATCGGGACAGAATGAGTTGATAATCAAAAACATGTCTTCAGAGTGGAGGAGATGTATAGTTTTCTTCGCGAAAAAAACGGGCGGAATGTTTGCAGGTTTGGAGAAAATATCTACCTTTGCATCCGCAATCGCGGAAATAGCTCAGTTGGTAGAGCATAACCTTGCCAAGGTTAGGGTCGCGAGTTCGAGTCTCGTTTTCCGCACAAGTATATAGAATGCAAGT
>OJJK01000299.1_pt1 | contig 22533 bp, 24 predicted proteins | sample 1596271 | NCBI WGS metagenome assembly OJJK01 (sample SAMEA4350142, study PRJEB24818) | metagenome | biome: human; feature: gut; material: faeces | place: Denmark | collected 2013-09 | reverse complement strand
CATCGGACCGTAGCGACAGCCCGAAACCGCGCCAGCGGGTTCGGCGGAGACTGGCAGGTGCGCCAGCAGCTGCCTGTCGGAGTCGGGCCTGACGACCGGATGCCGCCAGGCAGCCGGGAGCCGAAGGTGCGCAGGCAGACAGGACAACACTGCAGTAGTCAGAATCAGAGCAGCAGGAAAAAGAAGAACAGTAGCAGTAGCAGGAACATCATCAGTAACAGACAAATGACAGGCATGAAGAAACAGAAGCCCCCATCAGAACGTCCGCGTAATGAAAGGGGCGGCGCGTGAGCGCGGCCCCTTTCAGCGCTACCGGCGCGCGGTCTTTTCCCGGCGCGGACAGACAGGCATTTATCCTCCCGCCTGCCCGGCGTCTTCAGGCACGCAGACGAATAATCATCGTCGGGACATCGGTATAAGCAAACGTACCGCGTGGCAGCTCCTCGCGGACGTCAGAAAACGGTAACAGCTTCTCCTGCTGGCGCGGCCCGTTCAGACAGACGGCAACCAGCACGCCCCCCGGACGCAACAGGGAAAAGGCCCGCAGGATATGCCGGATATCCTGCCCGTGACTGAACGGCGGATTCATAATGATCCGGCTGTAATACTGCACCGGCTGCCATTCCATGAAGTCACCGCACTGTACCCTGACACCGTTAAAATTATCCCGCAGATACCGGACCAGCCCGCTGTTAATCTCCACCGCATCACACATGGCCCCCGGCGCGATATCCCGAATCGCCCGCAGTATGGCTCCGGTGCCGGCAGAGGGCTCCAGAATGTGATCATGGTTGCTGATCTCCGCCAGCGTCACCAGGCGATCACAGACCGGGGCAGGTGTCACAAAGAGCTGAGATTCAGCCCGGATTTCAGCAACCGGCGCGGCGTTATCCAGCCTTGCGCGCATCAGCCGGATACGTTCTCTTAACTGACTGTGCATGTCATTATCTCCGTCATCCCCCGGGGATTTTCCCGGGGGGATATACCTTATTTCTGTGGGATTTCCGTGATTTTCATGTCGGTGATATACACATTCACCAGGCGGAAATTATTGTCCATTGTGCGGCGGTAGCGGTATGCCCCGTGGTCTTCTGCTTCTGCCACACTGCGCACGGCCTTACAGTCCCGGGGCAGGGCGGCCCACTGTGCCTTTGTCATTTCCCGGAAACCTTCCCCCGGATAGTTGACCACCGGCGGACGCTTCGCGGCCTGACTGGCGACGGCAGCCTCTTCTGCCGATGGTGCTTTGTAGTCCGTGATGCGATCGGGCGTCACTTTCATCGTGCCGCTGTACCCGAGAAAACTGTAATTTGGCGTTGTGACTGAACTCACTGCCCCGTTGCTTTTGTTCACACGGATGATGGTCAGCCACTCGCCCCGGCTGAAAACCTGTCCGCCCGGCTCAAAATCCTGTGTCCGGGTAACCACGCCGCCGCTTTCGTCCAGCATGGCACGCTCATAGATCAGGCGGTTCTGATAGTGGTTAACCCAGCGTTGTTGATGCTGAATCTGCCGTTCATGACAGCGGATCGCAATTTCGCGGGCCTGCTCCGTGGTGATGATGTCATCATCCAGGGCCGACCATAACGATCGACTTCCTTCATACTGGCTTTTTTCTGCCGGGCGCGGATACGTATCCAGCGGGAAACAGGCGCTAATATGGTCATGACTGCTGATGAGTTTTGCCATATTCAGATCCAGCGATTCAGCCCGCCACATCGTCAGATATTTCTGCGACTGCGCGATGGTCTTTTCAGCCTTGCGCAAATCAGCTTCGATTTTTTTGATACGACGCCAGCGAACGTCCGGACGTTCTTTATACTTCGCGTGAAGCAGTGCCGACCGCGCCCGCTCTTCCCAGTATTCCGCACGTTCAAAGAGCATCACGGCTCGTTTCATGCCGTTTTCAATACGCTGCGCATCACGACGGGCGCGGCGTTCGCTGTGATGCCCCACAAGAATGGGCTGACCGGGCGGGATCATCGCGGCCAGTCTTTCCACTTCATCAAGTACCTGTGCGGATTCACTGGCCCGCTTTCCGCTGTATCCGGTAAACCGCTCCGCCCGTGCTTCCTGACGTTCAGCGAGCGTGCTGCCTTCATCCTCAATCTCTCCGGCAAGTGAGAGGAGCACGTCTTCCCGGCCCGGTGTCCAGGCTGGCGCGACAAACAGCGCCTGTTTTGGTGCCCAGCGGAAACCGGCATCATGGACTTTCTTATACGTCTCCGGGTCAAGACGTGACGCGGCATACAGGCGCAGTTTGTTGTCATCCGGTGAGTAGGTCGCGCGGTACATCTGCACAGGGCTGGCGGCTTCCGGGGCGGTCATGGTGATGGCTGTTAATGTCATAAAATGTTCTCCTTCCGTCTGTTGCCGCCCCTCGCGGGGCGGCTCACCTCATCAGTTAAAAGCGCGTTTCAGTTCGAGTGTGCGGAGCACCTGCCCGAAGGCCGTGTTTTTCATGGCGGGGATGTGTACACCACGCCCCCGGTGAAAACTCCGGGCAATGTGTCGCCCGAAGGCTCTCAGCACGGGGTCAATTTCCGGCGCGGGGATGTCTTCGCGTCTGAAACGGGGATGACGGCGGGGCTTTACAGTCGCTGAGGAAGGTGAAACAATACTTACCGTCATAAATGAATCTCCTTATGACTGTTGAATGGAGCCGCAAAACTGTTCCAGCAGTCTCTGCGGCATGGATTAAGCAGGTCCCTGACCTGCTTTTTTCATATCTGCATCTGACGCTTTCCGGTGTATTCCTCCTTCTGTTCCTGCGTTCTCATTACCTGCCAGCCGGATGACTGACAGAACAAATAAATGCGTATTGCCGGAGCCTGAAATAAATCCTGATTTTTAAAGAACATCACCCGTTGAGTTTCGGGAGCCGCGGTTTTGACGTTTCGCGGGAACCTGCTGCTGTATTCCCTGTGGTATGAACTTCACCCGTTTGAGAACCTTCGCCGCAAGGGGCATCACTGCCACGGCCTGACGCACCTGTCCTGGGCAGAACGCAAAATTTTTTACCGGGTTTTGGGTAAAAAATTTTGTGGGCTGTTCATTTACCCTGGACAGTCAGTGCGGCAGGTTGTGGCTGTATGAGCCCCCGGCGACAGGGACTCATACGGGTGTGTGGCACCCGGCAGGCAATGAGCAGGGACCCGCCGCAACGACGGAGAGCGCGTGCGCGAAACGGCGTTGCGCCTCACATCCCGGCGGCCTTTTACGTGCCGGCACGGCCTGGTTAAGTAGTTTCCGTCTCAGTTCGTGACGCAAAATGAGAAACCAACAAAACTCAAATTGAGCCACAACAAGAGCACGCAAAGACTCTAAAAGAGCCATACCGCTTGACATAAGCCCAAAATGAGAAACAATAAGGAACAACAAAAACTCAAAAAGATGCATCGATATAAAAGATGCTCAATTTGAGCCAAACACAAACTCAAAATGAGGCAAAAAAAATGCTAAAAGTATCATGCGACGATGGTTCAACTAACGTAAAACTGGCCTGGCTTGAAGATGGCGAGGTAAGAACCAGTCTGTCAGGAAACAGTTTTAAAGAAGGCTGGAACCCGGGACTGTTTAATGCCGGCAAAGTTTACAATTACGTCGTGGATGGGAAAAAATACACCTATGATTTGGGCAGCACTGCTGTCATAGGTACAACACATGTCAGTTATCAATACAGCACCACCAATCTGCTTGCCATACATCATGCACTGCTGACATCCGGCCTTCAGCCACAGGATGTAGAACTGACAGTGACATTACCTGTAACCGAATTCTTTGATAATGACAATCAACCAAATGAAGAAAGAATAGAAAGGAAAAAGGCAAATGTTCTCCGTGAGATATCTCTGAATAAAGGGGAAACATTTAAAATTAAAAAAGTTAATGTAATGCCTGAATCTTTGCCAGCTGCATTTGAATCACTAAAGAAAGATAAAGTAAACAAACTTGAACGCAGCCTGATTATCGATCTTGGAGGAACCACTCTGGATTGTGGTTTAATTCTCGGTGCATTTGAAGGCATTTCTGAAATCCGTGGCTATTCAGAAATTGGGACATCCCGCATCACTCATACCGTCATGAATGCGCTAACGAAAGCCTCCACACCATGTAATTATTTTATTGCTGATGAGTTAATAAAAAACAGACATGATAATGAATACCTCCAGACATTAATAAATGATGTAACTGAAATAAAAAACATAACTCATGTAATAGACAGTGAAGTGAAATCTCTGGCAGAAAGCATCAGGCAGGAAATTTCAACATTCTCAGGAATGAACCGAATCTATCTCACTGGCGGAGGAGCTGAACTTATTTACCCTCACATAAAGCAATATTTCCCGAATCTGAAAGTGAACAAGGTGGATGAACCTCAGTTTGCATTGGTGAAAGCAATGGTGCATGCGTAATGGAAAGCAGTGATCCGAAAAAAAGAAAGAAAGTTGTGGCATACCTGCACCCGACACTTTATCCGCAGGACAGCCTGACACAACAAACAATAGACTCTCTCCCGATACAAATGCGAGGAGACTTCTACAGACAATCTCTTATTTGCGGAGCAGCTCTTTATTCTGTTGACCCCCGACTGTTAACGCTAATCAGTGGTTTTTTCAGTGAGAAAATCACAGCAGAAAATCTGGTGAAACTTATAGAGCAAACAACAGGATACACATCTACATCAATTGATATAAATGTGTTAAAAAACATTATAGTGGCATCTTCAGAAAACAAATCAGAGAGCATCTCTTCAAAAGATGATTTCGAAGAACAAACCAGACGCAATCTTTCCATGTTAAAAAAATAATAAAAAAGAGCAGGTTCAATCAGTTACCTGCTCTTTTTTACACATACTTAAAAATCAGATTTTTACGAAGATTCAACAGGTTATCATAAAAACAAGCGCAACAGCATGGAATGCAATGATGCTTCTGCTGTAAATCGTAACCATTAAAAACGTTAACTAACAACTTTAATGTATGATTGTATCCATGAAAAAATTATCACGTTTATTTACTCCAGGGCTCGCACAATCATTTTTGATATGCCTGACATTATTCTGCTGGGCAGAAAAAAGACACCCTGTAATTATTTTCGCTCTCATGTTTATTGTCTGTGTGGCAATCATAAGAACGAAAATACCAAATAAGAGGACCAGGCTACCAAAAAAAATTCAAACAAACGCAATGTATTTCATTATTTTCGTCGACAATTTTCATGTTTACTTGCTTCATTCTGTTTAAAACAGAATATAAGGAACATCTTTATGCTATCATTCTAACAATCGCAACAATAATCTCAATGGTATTAATTGCACGGTCACATATAGCATCTATTGACAACAAAGAAAAAACTTTATCTTCATACACAAAGACAATAATAAAATACACATGGATAGTCATTTCTCTGTTTAGTTATAACATTTCACGAGCTCTAATAAGCATCACGTTAGATATACCTTTTGACAGTACCAACGACAGACCAATAACTTTCCTCTTTTCTTTTTTTTGTATTTTTTGGATTTACTACAGCCTTTATTACTTATTCCTCTTCGTCATATTTTACCTCCCAGAATTTGTTAACTTTTCACGCAACAAAAAATCAAAAACAAAATTCTATCCAGGAACAGGATATCACCTTTCAGTTATTTTACCTTCATTTTTCATATATATTGCATTATCTAATGTGTTAGGTATTAACATTCCCAATATACTTAAAACAGGAACAATTTTTACGCTGCGTTATGAAGCCCGGGATAGTTTCTTTTGTCATAACAGATACATGTTCCTTACAGAACACCCCGACGCTCGATTCATCCTCATATCAGAAGGAAGCTATCGGGCATTAATACCACACAAAGATGATATAAATGTATTCCGTCTCACATGTTCAGATAAAGAACCTTTTTATTCTCTGAACGGCGTTGTCGATAAAGATTCGCTGATACTCACAGCAATAAAAGAACGTGCAAACATACTAATTAACGACCTGTATCTGAAGTGAGAGCACAGGCTCCACCCTCTGGTGGTGGAGCCAAATGTGACTATGAAAAGGCATGTACGAAAATCAACCAAACGATTCCGGCCTCTCTCAACAGAACATCCGGCACCGCAAAAAGAAGTCTCAAAAGATGACGTAATGCACATTCGCATTATCTTATTGCCCGTAATGCAAATATGCATTATTGTCGATATATGACCACGACAGAGAGAGAAGACGATGGCGACCATTAACGCACGTATTGATGATGATATAAAGAACCAAGCGGATGAAGTGCTGAAGCTGATGAATATCAGTCAAACTCAGGCTATTGCGGCTTTTTATCAGTATATTGCTGAACAAAAGAAACTGCCGTTTGTGATCACCTCAATTGTAAAAACGCCGCATGATTTATTACGTGAAAGTTCAGACATGTTAGCTGAAGCTCTTGCAGTGATTTCCAATTTACAGGCATGGACTGAACAGCAGGATGGGATTGAAAAAGAAAAGCTGATGAAGTATTACCGCCGCCTCGACGCACTGTATCGTTGTGCAAAAGAGAAAATAGGTCTTCTTTCAGATAACCGGGATGCTGAACTGGCTCTGAATGCCTTTAATAAGGCTATGAGTATTCTTGTTGATACGCAAAGTTTCGGGTATGGTCATGAAAAAGTAACATTTTCTATGCTGGAACAGACCAATTTTGCATTCGCCGTCCAGGAGTTTGAGGGGAAAGTAGTCAGTGTTGTACACTCAGCCAAGGAAAGTGTGTAATGATAAGACTTACCGCTCCCCCTGTTTATGTAGGATATTGAATAACGAGAACAGCAGAAATTTTCATTACTACGCTCTGTTATAGTTGCATCTCAAACACCGAGCCATAACACGGTGTTTGAGTATTACAGGAATATAAGAGTCGTCACGACGTTCTCAATTAAATATCTCTTCATCATATTAACAATTTCTTGACTGTAGTTTGGTAATGATGTGAGATAAGAGAAATAAGTCGATTAACATTTTCATTATTATTAATATTTATGATGTCAAAATTATTGTTTCTTTCCGGAACATTAACTTTAGTAAAAGTAAGCAAAGCATCTATGTGTTTTAACCCATCATATACATGGTTTAAGTTTATATTTAACTCTCTACCATCACAGGCTGTTTTAACCAAGAATCCGCGTGGCTGAGGTGGTTGGCACTTATCCCCATAGTTATCAATACATATTTCATATTCATCACTCAGCATAAATATTGCTGCGTCAAGTAACGTTGTTATTCCTGCACAAGGGAAAATCCTCCCCAAATCAACTGCTATGATATTTACATCTCTCTTATTTACAATGCCATTTTTAAACCACCGTTCGTATTGTCTTGTTTTATCTAGTATCTTGGAGGTTAGCTGTGTTTTGGGATTATCTGTAACTGCATATTCTTTTGCATTGATGCTTTTATATCGGAATCGTTCATCCTCTTGGGTCATTAACGTCACTTCAAAATTAAAACGAATCCCATTCATCTTCATTACAACATCAGGGTGATTTTCTCCTGTTTGCTCAATCAATTGACCTTTTCTATCAATACATTTTTTCAAAGCAGATGCAAAAAAAACCTCAGAGTAAAATGATTCTCTCTTATTAACACTGTTTTCAGAATCAATTGCTTGAGAAAATGAGATCTGATGCTTCCCAAGATATTTTCTTACTTGTTGATATGCCAGTTCATAATTGAAGCTCATACCCATCCCCTAATTATAACTAAGAAAACGTTTATCGTTGGCCGCAGTTAGCCATGAAAATCCCCCATAGTCTATCCCGTATTACGTAGAATCATCATTGATTTGCACCATGAGATATTATATTGTTGCTGTAGTGAGAATATGCGGTATAACACGGAAAAATCGTAGCACACGGGCACAGCGCTTCAATACGTTAAAGAAAACAGAATGTATTTGTACTGCTGCCATTATTCTGGTGATTTCAATAAAGGCACTTGCTCGCGCTCTGTCATTTTCTGAAACTCTTCATGCTGAATTTCGATTTCCCTCCTAAGATCATAACTCGCATACCTGTTCTTTTTATGTATATCTATATCTATTTTTGTGACGAGATCAAACCACAATGTTCGCACTCCCCATGCAGTGTTATGAAACATTTCCGCAACGGCTATAGAGTCTGTATTAACTGCTTCAGTCATGTAGTCGCTAATACGTTCAGCGGTAATTTTCGTTATTTCATCGTAATTCATTTTATCTCCTACAAGATTATTTAATGGAATGCAAAATATCTGGCCTGATAATAATGTTCCAGAATTAATATCTGCAGGCTATGTTAAGTTGTCCCCACACACAATCTACCTGTTTTCTCGTGTGTGCCACAGGCGCAATACATAAATAGTCTGGCCATTAAGTTCGTAACGGATTTCGTACTCGCCAGCAAAAATCCGTCTGACCTCCCTGGGTTCAAACTGAAACAACTGTTCTCCCATACGTGGATGAGTTAACAGAATGACCGGTGCCTGTGTCAGGGACTGTACCGTTCTGGCGGCAGCAGGTTTACTGGCCAGCACCAGAAAATCATATAACCGCGCCAAATCAGAAAGCGCCTTACTGGTCCACTTCAGTTCCATCAGCGTGGCACCGGTAACGGATTGTCCGTACTGAGGCTGTCCGCCCAGGTCTGTACAGCCTGATGGTCGATAATCTGTCCGGATGTCACATCGTCCAGGGCTTCCAGCGTCAGGCGATTACGCTCCTCCTCCTGGGCAAGCCATGCAGAAAGCGCCTGTTTGATAATCCAGCCCCGGGAGCGTTCCAGTCTGGCAGCCATCTGGTCGACTTTATCAGCCATAGGTAATGGCACATGCGCGGTAATTACTTTTGTTGTTTGTGCACTATTGTTTTTCATTTGTATATCCGATTAGTTGTTAATCATATTTAATCATAGTGATTACATTCTGACGGAACAAGGCAAATAATGCGCATCTGCGCGTGTAAGGAAGCGCACGGTGGTTACATGTAGCACAGGAACAAAACCGCCAAAATGCCAAAACCCGGGCAAGACGGTACGGTCGTCTGAATATAACCAGTCACCCTCCATCCCTGCGAGGCCATGCGGACTTTCAGCGATGATGATGTATAGGTAAGCCCTTTTAACCCCGTTAGCGCGGCGTAGCCGCGCTAACGGGGACTAAGTACTGACAGCTTGCTGGCAGTACTTAGGGGGGCTGTACGTCAGAGTTTAAGCGATTTTTCTTGACAGAACACGGTAGCTGCTAAGCCAATGGGGCCTTAAAACGATAATACCCTTGGTTCACATAATGCCAGACAGGCACAAAAGGGGAGAAAGAAAATGCCAAGGAACAGCGGGGTTCCCCTGAACGTGGTGCAGCCGCTGACTTGGTAGGTAGCCTGACGGCTGCGGCTTGCCATGGCCTGTGATTACCGTTATAAAAACAGGCAATATCATTGCTTTCAGGTAGTTAATATGGCACGTTCAGCTAAACCCCGTAAAAGAAAACCTGCGTTTCAAAAAAGCAAATTCCCCCGCTATGCCGTGAAACTTCATAGATATGATTTTTTTGACGAAGAAGAAGCTGAGGTTCTGCGCTTTGACTGCTTTGATGATGCTGTTGAGTGCTGCGCATACCTGCATATTCCGTTCTTTGTGGATGAGGGAAACAAAAAGCAGGTCTTCTGGTTGGTTCGTGTTAATGACGAAGGGTATCCGGAAATAGCCCGCTGCACTGAGCGGGAGTTTGCGACCATACTTGCCGCTATCAGCGCCGGCGGCATATACTGCCCAGAAAACGGAACAGTCCACTGGCCAGACGGTGTAACCCCACTCTCCTGACACTTTGATATTTTCTCGCTGCCTTAACTTGCTGGAGAAACAGTCTGAAGGTTTAGCCCGTCCGGTATTGACTAAATCAGTGACAAAAATCATGGCCTGCGAGGCTGCTCTGACGGGAGACACAATTAGTAAGGACAGATAATGAAAATTAGAACTGATGGTAGTTTTCCATTGTATGAAAATCTAAAAAAAATGGATTATAAGAAAGAAAATAGTTTTCCACCTTTTTCAACACTGGACAGGCAAATTACTGCTCTTGAGAAAAAACTTTCTGCACTACATACTCTACAGCAACTAACCGAAAGAACGGATAGTCAGTGGGACATTGATGATAATTATCGTGATGCGCTTCTTGATTATACTGAAGAATTGGATAAACTGTACGACATAGCTTTCTTGATTATCCGGAAAGTGAGCGTGGTTACAGATGAGGAGCCGCGTGATGCTATTAAGTGGGTAAAAAAAAATGAACCACTTAAGTTTGAACGAATGAATGGTGCAATTAGAAAAGAACATGAATGGATTCGGTTGGTTGCTAACCTCAAAAAACATGATGATTGTCGAGTTGGATTCATAAACATGGAGACCGAGACTGGTAAAATTATATATGGTTTTTTCTTCGGTTTAATTATTGATGGTTACTTCTCCCCAATTGCTGAAGTCCATAAACCATATATGAATAACCAAACTGCTTATTCCTACAATCGTTTTGTGAATCAGACAGTGAGTTTCATTTTTAAAGTTTTAGATAAACTAAACAAAACATTATTTAGTAATTGCAAGCCATCAAATTTATTTCAGCAGCCATGCAGCAGTCTTTTAAAGATTATTAACATTTTATCCAGTATTGAAAATGTATTTTATCCAGATGAATATAGTAATAAATTCGTATCTTGTCAAAAAACTAAAAATGGTTATATTATTGAACCTATCAATTTAAAGTATACAGACAAATACATATCCACCGGGCATATTCACATGCTATGCAATCAGGGATATAAAGGATACACCATTCCTTATCACAAATTAATTTGTTGACAGAACTGAAACCATATTTATGATTGAGTTCTACAGGCCCGACTGTCAGGTTTTCAGGCGTTCCTGTTCCTGCAGCAGTTTCAGATGATATACAGCAATAGCGTTCTGCCAGTCAACCGGATCGCTATGTGCGGCAGCAGTCTGTTTCAGAATGCGGATGTCGAACCGGGCATTAAAGATAATTACTGGTCGGCCCCCGATAGCATGACGCAGTTGCCGCGCCACATCTGTCCATAATGGTGCGCCGCAGAGAGCCTGCTCACTGATACCATGCACAGCGGCGGCCTGCGCCCCGATGGCGACCGTGGACTTCAGTCTGGTTTCAAATACCACCTGACCGGACGCATCGGTCGGGCCGATTTCCAGGGCTTCCGCGGTATTGTCCAGTCCTGCCGTTTCAGTATCCAGAAAGAGCGGTGCCAGACTCAGCCAGTCATATGCCTGCCGTGCCATCCGGCCACTGGTGCTGTTAAGTCTGGATAAAACGGAAAGTCGCTGGCCTGCCAGAAGTTGCCCACTCGTCAGTGGGCGTTTCTCACGCATCGGGACACTGTCTGCAATTCGGTATACAGCGAACCTGCTGCGTATTTTCATGAAAGAAGATCACTCAATAACGGCGTTTTTCAAGGTAGTTGTCGCCTTTTGTAATAAAATTACGTTACGCAGCCTCTTTTTCTGGATTCAGGTAGACTTCTGATATGTAGTCCCAGTTACGTAGATGCTTTCCCCAACGTTCAGGATGCTGTTCGCGTGCTAGCTGGTATACTGCTTTTCTGGCCGCCAGTATTTTCATATCATTACCTTGATGACGCTCGGCTGGCGTGACGTATTTGATCCCGCTGTGCTTATGTTCAAAGTTGTACCAGTTTACAAAACGGTTTACCCATACTCTGGCATCATTAATAGTGCGAAAACCGTTCTCAGGCCACCAGGGACAATATTTGAGAGTCCGGAACAAAGATTCTGAGTAAGGATTATCATTGCTGACTCTTGGCCGGGAATAAGAACTTAGCACACCAAGCGCATACATTTTCGCCAACAACGTGTAACTGCGCATGGGACCACCATTATCAGAATGGAGTACCAGATTGTTGGATGAACATTTTTCATTCCATACTGCCCGCTGGAGTAGTTCTGCTGCATGTTTTCCAGATTCGCTGGCAAATACCTCTGCAGCAATAATCTTGCGACTGTAAATATCGACGATCATATAGAGGTAAAAATGCTGACCTCTGACCCAGGACGGCAAATAGCTGATGTCCCAACTCCAGACTTGATTCGGTGCAACGGCCCTGAGTACATCAGGCCGTTTATACTGACATTCACGGGAGCGTTTCTTCAACTGGTTGGCTGATTTCAGTACACGATAAAAGCTTGATTCAGAAGCAATATAAATACCCCCGTCTGCCAGAGTTGGTACGATCACATTTGGAGGTAAGGATGCAAACTCTGGAGAGTTGCACAACTCCAGTATCCGCAATCTTTCCGCTTCTGACAGCTTATTTCGGGGAGATCTGTTTACAGTATCGGATCTTCGGTCCGTGGTGATGACGTTGCCATTAGTCCAGCGCTGAAGTGTCCGAATAGAAATACCGATACACCTACAAGCCTGACTTTTCCGGGCGCCGTTGATAACGGCCTCGTGGATAAGAGAAATAATTTTACGCCGCTCCAGGAGAGGGGTCAGTCTTCCTCGCTGTTGTCCCAGAGGGCATTGAACTTTTCCCTTAATATAAGCAGGGCCGCTGCTTCCGCCAGAGCTTTATCTTTGCGCTTAAGCTCTTTCTCCAGTTCTCGTAACTTATTTTTTGCGTCACGCAATACCCTGTCTGTTCGGATATTTTCCGTCAATTTCTTTTCATGCGCCTGAATTGAGATAGCCCGCCATTCTTTAACCTGTTCAACAAACAATCCCATGCGTCGGCAATAATCAGCTAGTTCCATTTCTGACAGCGTAGCCGTCTCAAGAACAACTGAGAATCGACGCTCCGGTGTCCAGTCTTCAACATCAACGGAGGTAATCTTTTCATTTTCAGGTAAAAGTCCTTGCTCCACTAACTCACATCTCCATTTTGATACAACTGAGGCACTGATCTTCAGCTTACGGGCTATCTGACGATGTGACCAGCAGTATGGTGGTAAAAGCCATATCAGTCCTTTCTCTTTGAGTTCACTTGGTATTGGTTGTCCTGGCATTGTTATCTCCTTAAAAAATTGAGGCGACAACTATGCTGACACAGGGGGCCAAACCATGATCGATTCAGATGTCATTTTGCAGTTAATCCGGGATTTTATGCGCCAGACCGTTGAACGGCAGCATAATACCTGGTTCCGTGACCAGGTTGAGGCAGGACGCCAGCAACTCGAGCGCAGCGATGTGCTTCCCCATGACATGGTCGAATCTTCTGCTGCTGCATGGCGGGATGAAATTAGCAGGAAGGTTGCCGGTAAATGATGGAGATATTCTGGACCATGCTGGCCAGCCAGGACAGGAAGCGCATTCGTGAGTACGTTGCGGAGCAGAACCTGATGGCCGCCATTGAACTGGACGAACGGATTGGTTATTCAGCCAGCAGCCTGGCCGGGCAGCCGTATAAAGGCCGCAACGGTCGTGTGGAAGGTACCCGGGAACTGGTTATTCCCCCCCATTCTGGCGATTCCTGAAAGTTATTTGGCTAAAAAATAGTCTTAACGTGGTTCATTTTCCGAATTCCAGGTGGACCTCTTACATGCCGCTGACGCGGCATCAGGACAACTGAAGAGTGACAGTGCACATTAGCATCAAACAAAAGAGCTGGAAAAACCGGACGGAAGTGGCGCTGGCCACACTAACGTGGGGGGCTGGTATAACAATTGACGATTGCCAGAAAGGCTGGGCCATATTCTTCCGGCAGAAGCAGAAAAAGCTTATTATGCTTCCATCGGAAACAATGATCTGGCAGCCTGAGTTCACAGATAAAATATCTCTCCAGGAAACCCGGGGCTGTTCATCATGCAAGTCTGTCGATTACTGGCTTTGGTGACGGAATTTTCTGGATTTCCGGCTTAGAACCACAGCAGGAGATAATATGTCACTTAAAGCGATTGCCACGACACTCGGTATTTCTGTCACCACTGTCAGTCGGGCTCTTGGAGGCTTTTCAGATGTGGCTGCTTCTACCCGTGAGCGCGTGGAAGCGGAAGCACGTCGACGAGGTTACCGCCCTAATACACAGGCAAGAAGACTCAAAACCGGTAAAACCGATGCTATCGGTCTGGTTTATCCTGAAAATGATGTGCCGTTTAACAGCGGTGTTTTTATGGATATGGTCAGTTGCATCAGCAGGGAACTTGCTTATCATGATATTGACTTACTGCTGATCGCTGATGATGAGCATGCAGACTGCCACAGCTATATGCGGCTTGTTGAAAGTCGCAGAATTGATGCTCTTATCATTGCACATACTCTGGATGACGATCCCCGTATCACACATCTTCATAAAGCAGGTATTCCGTTTCTGGCTCTTGGACGGGTACCGCAGGGCTTGCCCTGTGCGTGGTTTGACTTTGATAATCATGCCGGAACCTGGCAGGCAACCCAGAAGCTGATTGCTTTGGGACATAAGAGTATTGCGCTGTTGAGCGAGAACACTTCACATTCTTATGTTATTGCAAGACGTCAGGGATGGCTTGATGCACTGCATGAGCATGGACTGAAAGATTCATTGTTGCGGCTGGTTTCTCCCACGCGACGAGCGGGCTATCTGGCTGTGATGGAGTTAATGTCATTACCGGCGCCACCAACAGCTATTATTACTGACAATGACCTGAGTGGAGATGGTGCGGCTATGGCGCTGCAGTTGAGAGGGCTTCTTTCAGGGAAAGAAGCTGTATCTCTGGTTGTATATGATGGTTTGCCTCAGGACAGCATTATTGAGCTGGATGTGGCTGCTGTTATTCAGTCAACACGAAGTCTCGTTGGTCGTCAGATTTCTGACATGGTGTATCAGATAATCAATGGTGCATCACCAGAATCACTGCAGATAACCTGGACACCGATATTTTACCCTGGTAGCACGGTTCATTCTCCTTCCTTCTGATTTTTTATCCAGATCACACAACCGAAACGTTTTGGTTGATGTTCGAAACGTTTCGGATCAACAGTAAGACATACCTGAAAGCGGAGATGTCTTATGATTTCAAAGTACTGCAGACTGAGCAGTCCTCGCTCTGATTTAATTATTAAAACCCATCCGCATGCAGAAATTATCTGGTGGGGCTCTGCACTGAAACATTTCTCACCGGATGACTGTGCCAGCCTGGAAAGACCAGTTGCGAATGGTCGTCTGGATATTGATACGCCACTGACACTGATCGCTGAAAATGCCCTTGGACTTTTTAGTTCTCCGGGACTGGAAGGACACAGAAATGGACTGGATGCATCTCCTGTTTTTTATACAGTTGACGTGGAACATACCGAAAACACCCTGAGACTTACCAGTGAAGATTCGGTAGCCGGCCTGCGTCTGGTCAGCGAGCTGGTGATGACGCCATCAGGAATTCTGAAAGTTCGTCATGCACTGACCAACCTCAGAGAGGGGGACTGGCAGATAAATCGTTTCGCCATCACTTTACCTTTAGCGGAGCGTGCGGAAGAAGTCATGGCTTTTCACGGACGCTGGACTCGTGAATTTCAGCCGCACAGGGTACGTCTCACTCATGATGCTTTTGTTCTGGAAAATCGCAGAGGGCGGACATCTCATGAGCATTTTCCGGCGCTGATTGTCGGCACGCCAGGCTTCTCGGAACAACAGGGAGAGGTATGGGCTGTGCATCTGGGGTGGAGTGGAAATCACCGTATGAGATGTGAGGCAAAAACTGACGGCAGGCGTTACGTTCAGGCTGAGGCTCTGTGGATGCCGGGTGAGAAGGCTCTCAGGAAGAATGAAACCCTGTACACCCCGTGGCTATATGCCTGCCACTCTGCGGATGGCCTGAATGGAATGAGTCAGCAATACCATCGTTTTTTGCGTGATGAAATTATCCGTTTCCCTGAGCAAAAACCCCGCCCCGTACATCTCAATACCTGGGAAGGTATTTATTTCAATCACAATCCTGATTACATCATGCAGATGGCTGAGCGTGCAGCAGCACTGGGCGTTGAACGTTTCATTATTGATGATGGCTGGTTTAAAGGACGTAACGATGACCGCGCGGCTCTGGGCGACTGGTATACCGATGAACAGAAATACCCGAACGGGCTGATGCCGGTTATTAAACATGTGAAATCTCTCGGTATGGAATTTGGCATATGGGTTGAGCCGGAAATGATTAACCCGGATTCTGACCTGTTTCGTCTTCATCCTGACTGGGTATTGTCAATGCCTGGATATTCCCAGCCAACCGGAAGATATCAGTATGTTCTTAACCTGAATATTCCTGAGGCCTTTGCTTACATTTATGAACGTTTCTCATGGTTACTGGGAGAACATCCGGTTGATTATGTGAAATGGGACATGAATCGTGAGCTTGTACAGGCAGGGCATGAAGGCCGTGCGGCAGCAGATGCACAGACCCGTCAGTTCTATCGATTGCTTGATCTCCTCCGTGAACGTTTTCCACATGTTGAGTTTGAGTCCTGTGCTTCCGGTGGGGGGCGTATTGACTTCGAAGTCCTGAAACGCACACACCGGTTCTGGGCATCTGACAATAATGATGCCCTGGAGCGCTGCACCATACAACGTGGCATGAGTTACTTTTTCCCTCCTGAGGTGATGGGGGCACATATTGGCCATCGCCGCTGCCATGCAACTTTCCGACAGCACAGCATCGCTTTTCGTGGGCTGACAGCATTGTTCGGCCATATGGGGCTGGAGCTGGATCCGGTGGCCGCAGATGCGAAGGAATCTGACGGTTATCGCCGGTATGCCTTGCTCTATAAAGAATGGCGACAACTGATTCATACAGGTGTTCTCTGGCGTGTGGATATGTCAGATCCTTCGATACAGGTTCAGGGAGTCGTCAGCCCTGATCAGTCTCAGGCACTTTTTATGATCAGCCAGCTTGCAATGCCGGATTACACCTTACCAGGCATACTTCGTTTTCCCGGTCTGGCGGCGGAAGTGCGTTACCGGCTTCGGGTTATTGATCACCCGGACCTCCAGGTGGTCGGTGAAGGCGGTCATACCATGCGCAAATTACCTGTCTGGATGAATCAGAGCCTTGAGGCCAGTGGTGAATGGCTGGCACAGGGAGGGATTCAGCTCCCCGTACTGGATCCGGAGAGTGCGATTTTGATAGCACTTGAAAGAGCTGTGTGAAGAGAGGTACGGAGCCTCAGCTCCGTCCTATTTCTCAATATTATCCCGTGAGGGTAAGAATAATGAATTCTGCAAGTACGCATAAAAATCCCGATTTCTGGATTTTCGGTCTGTTCTTCTTTCTCTACTTTTTCATCATGGCAACCTGTTTTCCGTTTTTGCCTGTATGGCTGTCCGATGTGGTCGGGCTGAGTAAAACGGATACAGGTATAGTCTTTTCATGTCTTTCTCTGTTTGCCATCAGTTTCCAGCCATTGCTTGGGGTCATATCAGATCGCCTGGGACTGAAAAAAAACCTGATCTGGAGTATCAGCCTGTTACTGGTATTTTTCGCCCCCTTTTTTTTATATGTATTTGCGCCCCTGCTGCGCTTCAATATCTGGGCAGGCGCACTGACTGGCGGTGTTTTTATTGGTTTTGTGTTTTCTGCAGGTGCCGGAGCTATTGAAGCTTATATAGAGCGGGTCAGTCGCAGTCGTGGATTTGAATACGGTAAAGCGAGGATGTTCGGGTGTCTGGGCTGGGCGTTATGTGCGACTATGGCTGGAATGCTTTTTAATGTCGATCCTTCTCTGGTTTTCTGGATGGGGTCAGGAGGCGCATTATTGTTGCTTCTTCTGTTGTTTCTGGCGCGCCCCAGTACCAGCCAGACGGCAATGGTTATGAATACACTGGGTGCCAATTCTTCCCTGATTTCGACCAGAATGGTCTTCAGCCTGTTTCGCATGCGTCAGATGTGGATGTTTGTTCTCTACACGATTGGTGTGGCCTGTGTCTATGATGTATTTGATCAGCAGTTTGCCACATTTTTTCGTTCATTCTTTGACACTCCTCAGGCAGGAATAAAAGCATTCGGATTTGCTACCACTGCGGGGGAGATTTGTAATGCCATTATCATGTTCTGTACACCATGGATAATTCATCGCATTGGTGCCAAAAATACCCTGCTTGTTGCGGGGGGAATTATGACCATCCGCATTACCGGTTCTGCTTTTGCCACCACCGCGACAGAAGTGGTGATTCTGAAAATGCTTCACGCTCTTGAAGTTCCATTTTTGCTGGTTGGGGCGTTCAAATATATTACGGCAGTGTTTGACACCCGACTGTCAGCGACCGTTTATTTAATAGGTTTTCAGTTTTCCAAACAACTTGCTGCAATACTTCTCTCTACCTTTGCCGGCCACCTGTATGATCGTATGGGATTCCAGAATACGTATTTTGTGCTCGGGATGATTGCTCTGACTGTTACCGTGATATCAGCTTTCACGCTGAGTTCTTCCCGCGGGAGCGTACACCCTTCTGTAGAAAAAGCCCCTGCAGCGCATTCGGAGATTAACTGATGAAACAGCGTCTTGCTTTGGCACAGTCCGCCCTTGAAAAACTTTGCGCACGTCGTGGTAATGCCTGGTACCCGATTTTTCATCTGGCTCCACCTGCCGGCTGGATGAATGATCCAAATGGCCTTATTTACTTCAATGGGCGTTACCATGCGTTCTTCCAGCATCATCCTGCAAGCGCATATCAGGGGCCAATGCACTGGGGGCATGCCACCAGTACCGACATGTTGCACTGGCAACACGAACCTGTCGCGCTGGCACCCGGAGATAAATATGATCGTGATGGCTGTTTTTCAGGGAGTGCCGTGGATGATGATGGCGTGCTATCACTTATTTATACTGGTCATATTTGTCTCGAAGATCGTGGTAATGACAGCATTATCCGTGAAGTACAGTGTCTGGCTACCAGTCATGATGGTATTCACTTTGAGAAGCAGGGCTGTGTGCTGACACCTCCGGAAGGTATCATGCATTTCCGTGATCCCAAAGTCTGGCACGAAGAAGGCTCCTGGTGGATGGTCATTGGTGCCCGGGACGCTTCTGACAATGGGCAAGTTCTGTTGTATCGCGGGACATCTTTGCGGGACTGGCATCTGGAGCATGTTCTCGCTCATTCCGCAGCCGGAGAAAGTTATATGTGGGAATGCCCCGATTTCTTCAGGTGTGGTAATTTTCACTGGCTGATGTTCTCACCACAGGGGATGACCCCTTCCGGTTATCGGTTCCGTAACCTTTTTCAGAGCGGTGTGTTGGCAGGGAGCTGGAAGCCTGGTTCTGTCTTTGCGCTGAAAGGGGGATTTGAAGAGCTGGATTATGGTCATGACTTTTATGCTCCACAGTCCATGCTGGCTGAGGACGGCAGGCGTATCATTATGGCATGGATGAATATGTGGGATTCACCCGTGCCCACCCGCAGTGAAGCCTGGGCAGGATGTCTGACGCTGCCCAGAGAGGTTTTTGAGCGCGATGGCCGGCTGTGCCAGCGACCTGTGCGTGAAGTCGAATCTCTGCGCAGAAAATGCCAGCCATTATCCCCTGTAAGGTTACAGGGTTTGCAATTACTGACCGAAAATGTACAGGCCGCAGAATTATTGGTGACGTGGCATACGGTTGACAGTCATGCGGAGCACTATGGCGTCCGCCTTGGAGACGGTCTGCGACTTTATGTGGATAATCAGGCCGGACGACTGGTACTGTGGCGCTATTACCCTGAGGAAGGGCTGGATGGTTACCGCAGTGTTGAACTTCCTGATACAGAATATCTGACTCTTCGTATTTTCCTGGATCGTTCATCTGTTGAAGTGTTTGTTAACGATGGTGAGGCAACCTTATCAAGTCGTATTTATCCGCAAGCGGACTCGAGACAATTATCGTTATATGCCGCTCATGGCGATGCGATATTAACTAATGGCACTTTATGGATGCTGACCTGAGATATATCGATATCAGTATTTTTTTGACATTATCTGTCATTACTTTGCCAGTACACATTAATTATCTTTGCTGTGTGCTTTTGGTAATGTGTTGCGATTATATATACCAGTCTGGTGAAGAGTATGAATGGTATTTTGTGTTGATACAGAGAATATAAGAGTACCCACATTTGTTTTTATTTAAGGGGGTAAAATGAATAAGTTACTCTTGGGTTTGTCTGTTTTTTTATTACTGGAATACAATGCGTGTGCAGCAAAAACAGGGGGGCTAACGCTTGAACAAAGAATGGCATTGCTGGAAGAACGCCTGGAAGCTGCAGAAAAAAGGGCGGAAAAAGCAGAAAGAATGTTAAAAAGTTTTGATACAGAACAACATTCTGAAATACGTCAAATTAGTTCAGAGCAGAATAAAAAAGCTGCTAACAGCTATGCAGTAGTTGAGTCAACAAAAGAAAAAACATCTTCTCCAGGTTTTCTGCTCTCTGGTTACAATGATTTGAAGTTTTATGGTGATGTGGAGTTTAATATAGATGCTGCCAGTAAACCCGGTCAGTTAGTAATGATAAATTCCGGGGTAAATAGTGATTCAGTGAATGAACGGTGGGACCTTAATGGTCGCATTTTATTAGGTTTTGACGGTGCCCGTAAGCTTGATAATGGTTATTTCGCTGGATTTTCAGCACAGCCACTGGCGAATATACACGGTTCAGTGAATATTGATGATGCATTATTATTTTTTGGAAAAAAGGACAAGTGGAAAGTGAAAGTCGGTCGTTTTGAAGCTTACGATATGTTCCCGCTAAATCAGGATACTTTCATTGAGTATTCCGGTAATACCGCTAACGATATTTATGCTGATGGCCGTGGTTATATCTATATGATGAAAGAGGGGCGTGGTCGCTCTAACGCTGGCGGTAATTTCCTCATCAGTAAACAACTCGATAACTGGTATTTTGAGTTAAACACGTTACTTGAAGACGGAACATCTTTATATAATGACGGTAATTATCATGGGCGAGATATGGAGCGGCAGAAAAATGTCGCTTATCTGCGCCCGGTAATTGCCTGGTCGCCGACGGAAGAATTCACAGTTTCCGCAGCAATGGAAGCGAACGTGGTAAATAATGCTTATGGTTATACCGATAGCAAAGGTAATTTTGTCGATCAGTCCGATCGTACCGGTTATGGCATGAGCATGACCTGGAATGGCCTGAAAACCGATCCGGAAAATGGCATCGTGGTTAATCTTAATACCGCCTATTTAGATGCTAATAATGAAAAAGATTTCACGGCAGGGATTAACGCGCTGTGGAAACGTTTTGAGCTGGGTTATATCTACGCACATAATAAGATTGATGAATTTAGTGGCGTGGTTTGTGATAACGATTGCTGGATTGATGATGAGCGGTCATACACTATTCATACCATTCATGCGTCTTATCGGTTTGCTAATGTGATGGATATGGAGAACTTTAATATTTACCTCGGGACGTATTACTCCATTCTGGATAGCGACAAGATGTATATTAATGATAGCAGTACTGAAAGTCGTTACGGTGTTCGGGTTCGTTTCAAATATTTATTCTGATGAATACAACTTTTTGGCAGAAGTGGTTGAGCATTGGTAAGCGTCAACAGAGCAGAGCCTGTACATAGATTTGTGTAATTGCCTGATTTTGATATGTTCAATCCAGCATCAAATGAAGGTTAATTTATGGACGAAAAACAGTTACAGGCTCTGGCTAACGCACTGGCCAAAAACCTCAAAATCCCTGAAGGCACCAGTCAGTTTGACCGTCTACTGAAAAAGAGCAGCGTTGAAGCCGCTCTCAATGCAGAGATGATACACCATCTTGGGTATGAGAAAAATCAGCCCAGACCGGGAACTAACTCCCGCAACGGTTATTCCACAAAGACCGTTGTCACAGGCGACGATCCCCTGTGAACTGCGTACTCCGCGCGATCGTGATGGTACCTTCGAACCAGGGGTCAGTTTGGATATCGAAAATTATTGTACTATAAGGGCTTCCCCGGCATGTCAACGCCGGTTTTATAGTTTCTGTCTGCTCGTCAGTAAAATAAAGGGGAGAGACTGCGGTACTATAAACGGCCATGATGAATCGTTATCGATTCGGGCCCTGATGAAAGACGCGCGTGAGGTTCTTGTTCGTTAAGCGGATACGTATATCCTGTACAATAGCCAGATAGGCCTCACGGGGTCTAACCCTTTTTCATCAACGAGTTGCAGGTCAGATGGTTATACTGCTTTGTGCTTTAGCTGGCTGAGTACAGCCTGAAATCATCACCGTAATGCAACGATGCCCAGCACAGCCTCGCGTTTTTGGCGGCGATGGCTACAACAGCCCGCCAGTACCCCCTGCGCTCAACCAACGTACAAACCCAACGGCTGAATGAGTCAGTCCTTTTCTCTGCACCAATCAAAACCGAACGGGCCCCCTGAGCCAGAGTAACCGGCTCATTTAAACCGTCTGGTCTGTTTCCTCCGGCTCTACAAAAATAATGTCCATCATTTTTAATGGACACTATCGTATGAAACACCGGACCTGGATCACTGAAGCTTTACGTCTTCACT
>OJJK01000277.1_pt1 | contig 24716 bp, 19 predicted proteins | sample 1596271 | NCBI WGS metagenome assembly OJJK01 (sample SAMEA4350142, study PRJEB24818) | metagenome | biome: human; feature: gut; material: faeces | place: Denmark | collected 2013-09 | reverse complement strand
ATTACGGAGCGGCTTATGCGGCGCTCGACATTCCGCTCGGAAAATTCGATATCTATGCCGGGGCACGTCTCGAAAGCTACACCACGAAGCTGACGCGAGACCGTTCGGATGCACCCGAACTTATCCTGATGACCACCAAGACGCACCACGACCTCAATCTGCTGCCTTCGGTCAATGTCACTTACCGGATAGACGACCGGCATCAGTTGCGGGCGGCTTACGGGCGTTCGCTCAACCGTCCGGAGCTGCGTGAGCTTTCCCCTACGGTCTATTACGATTTCGACCTCTTCAGCGAGATAGCCGGTAACGAGAACCTCAGGACGGCCGTCATCGACAACGTGGACCTGCGTTATGAATTCTATCCCGCACCGGGCGAGACGGTGAGCCTCGGTGCCTTCTACAAACACTTCCGCAATCCGATAGAGTGGACCTATATCGACATGGGCGGTTCGCTCCGCTATATGTATGAGAATGCCGACCGGGCCCAAAGCTGGGGTGTGGAGCTCGATGTGAGGAAAAACCTCGGCTTTATCGGTATGCCGAACCTTTCGCTGGTGCTCAATGCGGCGTGGATATACAGCAACGTGACCTTTGTGCCCGGCGAGGTGGTGTCCGAACCCGACCGGCCCATGCAGGGACAGTCGCCCTACGTGATAAACGCGGGACTCTATTACAGTTCCGAACGACTCGGACTCGACGTGGCGCTGCTCTACAACCGGATTGGCAAGCGGATAGTGGGGCTGGGCAAGTCCAACAGCGTCAATCCCGACCCCAATACGCTGATTCCCGATTCGTACGAAATGCCGCGCAACGTGCTCGATTTCTCCGTATCGAAAAGGATAGGGCGACGGGTGACGCTGAGCTGTTCGGTGAAGGACCTTCTCTCGGAGGACGTGGTGTACAAGCAGTTCCCGAAGTTCGAGAAGGACGGACAGATGTACCGGCGGGAACAGGTCACCCGGCGCTACAATCCCGGTCAGAGCGTATCGCTGACTGTCTCGGTAAAGCTGTGAACGATATTCGACAGGACAGACAATAGAGAAAACACCAATTTTTAATCGAACAGAAAAAGATGAAAAAGAACATCAAGATGGCCGCCGTGGCATGTATGCTCCTCTCGGCCTTTGCTACCGTAAGTTGCGACAAGAATACGGACAACGGCGGCGAGAATCCTCCGCAGGGCGAAACGTTCGAACTGGGCGACGGTTCGAAGGATAATTTCGAAATCGCTTCCGACATGACGCTGACCTATCCGAACGTCTATACGCTCAAAGGGTTCGTTTATGTGCCCGACGGTGTGACGCTGACCATCGAGCCCGGTGTGGTGATAAAGGGCGACAAGGCTACGCAGGGTACGCTCATTATCGAACGGGGCGGCAAAATCATGGCACAGGGTACGCCGGAACGCCCGATTGTCTTCACTTCTGCCCAGGCTCCCGGCAGCCGCAAGCCCGGTGACTGGGGCGGTATCATCCTGCTCGGCAAGGCGCCCAACAACCTCGGCGAACAGACCATCGAGGGCGGTGTGCGTTCCAAACACGGCGGTAACGACCCGGCGGACAATTCCGGCGTGCTGAGCTATGTACGTGTGGAATTCCCCGGTATCGAATACTCTACGGACAATGAAATCAACGGAATTACCTTCGGTTCGGTCGGGAGCGGTACCAAAATCGACCACCTGCAGGTATCCTATTCGGGGGACGACTCCTATGAGTGGTTCGGCGGTACGGCGAATGCGAAATATCTCGTCGCCTATTCGGGTTGGGACGATGATTTCGATACCGACAACGGCTTCAGCGGCAAGGTACAGTTCGCCATGGGCGTGCGCAATCCGAGGATAGGGGACAAGTCGGCCTCCAACGGTTTCGAATCGGACAACAACGGCGACGGTGCGGCTACCGAACCCTACACCTCATGCGTGTTCGCCAACGTCAGCCTGTTCGGGCCGGTGTCCAATCCCGCATCCTATACTGAACAGGCCGGCGCCGAGGGTAGCCCGGTCGATGCGAGATTCCAGGCCGCGCTTCATCTGCGCCGCAATACCCAGCTCAGTATCTATAACTCCCTCATAGCGGCTTTCCCGGTAGGGCTGATTATCGAGAACGACAAAGGGTCTACCACACAGGATTGGGCTGAGCAGGGCAAACTCAACGTAACCAACTGCGTGATGGCCGGCATGGTGAAGAATTACCAGGATGCACAGTATTGGAAGGATGGTTCCCAGTTCGACGATGAGGATGCGGGTAGTTTCGCCGACGGTTATTTCAACCGTGCGGAGGGTGGAAACAGGGTGTTCGCAGCCCTCTCCGACCTCGGCCTCAGCGGCAATCCGCTCAGCCTTTCCGCTCCGGTGGTCTTCCCCGGCAGCGACAGTCCGCTTGCTTCGGGTGCTGCATGGACGGAGGAGAAGGTGGCTTCGGGCTTCGATAAAGTGGACTATATCGGTGCTTTCGGTCCGAATGAGACCGCTGTCGCCAACTGGACGAGCGGCTGGTGCAATTTCGACCCCCAGAATACGGTTTACTAAACGTCGGCAGGTTGGTCAATTTGTCGGTGGGCGGGCTGCTGCGGCGGTCCGCCCTTTTCCCGTTCCGCGGCGGAGCTTCCGGTGTGCCGGCAATGCATGCGGGGATTGCGTTCCGTGCAGGAATATTACAGCCCGAGGTCTTCGTCAATCAAGACCACCGTAATCCTCCCTTTCGGATGGCATTTGTGCAGAATGAGCCGTTCGTTGCATATCCGTCGGGGCGATGCACAATCCATGCACCGGCCCGTTTTCACGCACGGCGTGTCGAAATCCTCATGACGTGCCGCATTGCGTGGGGCGGCCGTTTCGCGGATACGCCTGAAGGCGGCATCGCCGTCCTCCACGATTTTGTTCCGACCGACGGTCAGGATGACGTGCCGCGGTCCGAAGGCTATCGGAGCGATGCGGTTGCCTATCATGTCCAGCCAATGCAGCTCCCCGTCGAGGGTGACGGCATTCGCGCCGGTCAGGAACAGGTCGCATAACAGCGCCTGCCGGCGTCTTTCTATCAGTTCCCTGAAAGGAACGCCCTGTTCGAAAGTGTCGATGAACGGATAGGTGCGCTGCGTCCGCAGCCACTCCACCGTCCCCGTCGCGTAGAGCGTCATCGAGTCGCCGAAGGAGATACTCGCCGGCGCGAGTTCGGCGATGCGGCTGCGGATGTATTCGCCGGCCTCGTGTGCGTCGGCCGCTGTCGCCACCTCAAAACCGTTGCGCCTCAGCCTGTCGGCACATCTCTCCGTTGTCTTTGCCTGTTCCATCATGTGTCTCCGTTATGGGCGGTTCCGGCAGATGTTTTCCGGAGACCGTAAAAAAGTCTCCACGGAGTACGCGGAGACATAGGTATTAAAACCTGCGGCCCATGGCCTTATTGTGGTAAGATGTAGAAGTTCTTACATTGCAAATATAGGAAAAATAAGTGCACAAATCCAAAAATTTTCCTTATTTTTACGAAAAACCGCCAATTTATGGAGAAAAGATTGGGTATAGATGTAGGAACCAATTCCCTCGGATGGGCTATCGTGGAGGTGGACGACGAAGGATGTACGCTGCTCGACCGAGGGGTGGATATCTTTCAGGAGGGGGTAGCACGTGAGAAGAATCAGGAGAAACCGGCCGTGCAGGACAGGACCGATGCCCGTGCCCTACGGCGGCACTATTTCCGTCGCCGTTTGCGCAAGATAGCCCTGTTGCGGGTGTTGGTACGGCACGACCTCTGTCCCGCATTGTCGGAGGAGCAGTTGAACGCCTGGCAGAGTAAGGGGATTTATCCGTTGGACGATGCGTTCATCCGTTGGCAGCGTACCGACGACAATGCGGACAGGAACCCGTACCGCGACCGCTTCCGGTGTCTGACCGAAGAACTCGATTTGGCCTGCCGCGAAGAACGTTACGTGCTGGGCAGGGCGCTGTATCATCTGTGTCAGCGCCGCGGATTTCTGAGCAATCGCAAGGATGCGGGAAACGAGGCCGAGGAGGGTAAGGTGAAGCAGGAGATTAAAACCCTCTCTGCCGACATGGCCGCTGCGGGGTGCGAATATCTGGGCGAATATTTCTACCGGCTTTACCAGCGGAAAGAGAAGATTCGCAAACACTATACAGCCCGGAACGAGCACTATCTGGCCGAGTTTCGTGCCATTTGCCGGAAACAGCGGCTTGATGAGGAGTTGCGACAGGCATTGGAAAAAGCCATTTTCTATCAGAGGCCCCTCAAGTCGCAAAAGGGCTTGGTAGGCAAGTGTACTTTCGAAAAGGACAAGAGCCGCTGTCCGGTGTCCCATCCGCGCTTCGAGGAGTTCCGGATGCTCCAGTTCATCAACAACGTTCGGGTTACGGGTCCCGGCGATGCGGAGCCGCGGCCCCTTTCGCCGGAGGAGGTGGAGATTGTCCGTCCGCTGTTCCTGCGCAAGAGCAAACCGCATTTCGATTTCGAAGACATTGCCAAAAAGATAGCGGGCAAAGGGAACTATGCCTGCCGGGGCGAGTTGCTGCAGGCGCCGTACCGCTTCAATTGTGCCGGTAAATCGACGGTGACGGGGTCTCCCGTATCGGCCCTTTTCGCTTCGGTTTTCGGAGATGATTGGCAGCGTGAGATTTGCAGCCTGTATACGCTCGGTGCCGGGAAAAACGAGGAGCAGATACTCAACGACGTATGGCATGTCCTCTTCGCCTTTGAGGACGAGGAGCGGTTGCAGGCCTGGTTGCAGGAGAAACTGCAGCTTTCAGCCGACGATGCGAAAACCCTGGCGGCCTTCCGTCTGCCGCAGGGGTATGCGTCGCTGAGCCTGAACGTTATCAACAAGATACTTCCCTACCTGCGGCGCGGATACCGCTACGACGAGGCGGTATTCTTTGCCAACCTCGGAAAGGTGCTTCCGGCGGAGGTGTATGCCGACCCGGCCAGGCGCCGCGAAGTGGAGCAAGGGATTTCCGCCCAGATGGATGATTTGGGCGACGGAGAGAAAACACGGAAGGAGGAACGTATTCGCGATTATCTGCGGCGTTATTGGGGCGTAGAGGAGAAGCGGCTGGAGCGCCTTTACCATCCTTCGATGATTGAGGCGTATCCGTCGGCGTCTCCCAACGGACAGGGTCTCCTGCAGCTGGGTTCGCCGCGCATCCCGGCTGTCCGGAATCCGATGGCCATGCGAGCCCTGTTCCGGCTCCGCGTACTGCTGAATGAACTCCTGCGCGAAGGAAAGATTGACCGTGGCACGAAAATCAATATCGAGCTCGCCCGCGAGCTGAACGACGCCAACAAACGGAAGGCCATCGAACGTTACCAGCGGGAGCGGGAGGCTGAGAACCGCAAATATGCCGAAGAGATTCGCCAACAGTATGTCGAAGCGACGGGACATTCCATAGAGCCCTCCGAAGAGGATATTCTCAAATACCGTCTGTGGGTGGAGCAGGGGCATTGTTCCCTTTATACGGGGAAGACAATCGGGATTTCCGAGTTTCTTGGCGACGGCCGGCGGTACGACATTGAGCATACCGTCCCCCGTTCGCGTGGGGGAGAGGATGCGCAGTACAACAAGACGCTGTGCGAAGAGGAATTCAACCGGGATATCAAACGCGACAAACTGCCGTCGGAGCTGGCCAACCATACCGCGATATTGGCCTGTGTCGAGTCGTGCGGATGGTTCGAGCGCATCGAGGGGTTGGAGCATCGGGTCTGGGGGGCGGACCGTCGCGCAAAGAGTGCGACGACCAAATCGGCGAAGGATTTCGCCATTCAGGACCGGCACTACTGGAGGATGCACCTCGATTACTGGCGCAGGAAGTGCGAGGCCTTTACCATGACGGAGGTGCCCGAAGGATTCAGCAATCGGCAGGGTGTGGATGTTGGCATCATCGGCCGGTATGCGCGGCTCTATTTGCAGACAGTCTTCGACCGGGTTTATACGGTCAAGGGTGCTACGACGGCTGCGTTCCGCAGGATGTGGGGGCTGCAGGAGGAGTATGCGGCGAAAGAGCGCGTGAATCATGTTCACCACTGTATAGATGCCATTACCATCGCCTGCATCGGAAGCCGGGAGTACGCCCTGTGGGCGCAGTACGTTCGGCAGGATGAACTCTATCGGCGGGGGGAAGCGGATAAACCCCGTTGCGGCAAGCCGTGGCCGACCTTCACCGAGGATGTCCGGGCGACGGCCGATGAGCTGCTCATTTCGCATCACACGCCCGACAACATGCCCAAGCAGAGCCGGAAACGGCTGCGTGTGCGGGGAAAGGTGCAGCGGAACGACAGGGGAGAGGTCAAATACATGCAGGGCGATACTGCCCGGGGTGCTCTCCATCAACAGACATTTTATGGAGCCATCGAACGAGACGGCGAGATTCGGTATGTCGTGCGCAAGTCGCTCGACCAACTGCTGCCTGCGGATGTGGAAAAAATCGTGGATGAGGCGGTCAGACAGAAAGTAAGGGAGGCGGTCGAGGCATACGGTTTTAAAGAGGCGACAGACCCGACGAAACACACCGTCTGGATGAACGAGGAAAAACAGATACCGATTCGGAAGGTGCGGATATTGACCGGTGTGAAAAATCCGATTCTCCTGAAGCCTCATCGCGATGTATCCGTTAAGGAGTATAAGCGATATTACCATGTCGTCAACGACGGGAATTACTGCATGGCGATTTACGAAGGCAGAGACAGGCAGGGCAGGTTGAAACGGACGTTTGAAATCGTCAATAAACTGGAGGCGGCCCGTTATTTCAAACGGAGTGCGGACCGGGAATCCCGGCCCGATTTGGTACCGCTGTCGGATGTCAACGGTTATTCGCTCAAGTATCTCTTGAAAACGGGGACGATGGTGTTGTTTTATGAAAATTCCCCGGACGAGTTGTATGAATGTTCGGTCGGAGAGTTGGCTAAAAGGTTGTACAAGGTCGTGGGAATGGCGCAGGATGGTCGTGTCCAGTTTCTGTTTCATCAGGAGGCACGGGACCAGAAAGCCGTTACGGCGGAGTGTGGAATGGGAATTTCGGTTTTCGATGCACGCCATCCTGCTCCGAAGTTGAGGATAAGAGTTTCCAATTTTAAAATGTTCGTCGAAGGCTATGACTTCGAACTGACGGTTACGGGGGAAGTAAAATTCAAACGGTAATTGCTTCATGGTGAAACGCGCGCTGTTCTTTTCGACGCCTTATAGCCTGAGTCTTCGGGACAATCAGATGATTATCCGTACGAAGGAGGCCCCCGACATGCAGCGGACCGTTCCGGTCGAGGATATCGGGGTGGTGGTGCTGGAGGACCGACAGACGTCCGTGACGCTGCCGCTGCTGAATGCGCTCTCGGATAACAATGCGGCCGTCATCTTCTGCGGCGACGACCGGATGCCGAACGCCATGCTGATGAATCTCGATTCCAACCGGACACAGGGCGAGAACTACCGGACGCAAATCGAGGCGAGCGAGCCGTTGAAAAAAGGGATATGGCGGCAAATCGTCGAGGCGAAAATCCGAAACCAGGCCGCCTTGCTGCAGAAGTTGGGCAAAGACGGGGAGCGGTTGAAGCCCTATTACCGGAATGTCCGCAGCGGCGATGCGGACAACCGGGAGGGGACTGCCGCCAGAATTTACTGGGCAGAGCTGTTCGGCCGGGATTTCGTTCGTATGCGGGAGGGAGATGTTCCCAATAACTTGCTGAATTACGGATATACGGTTCTGCGGGCGGCCGTCGCACGGTCGCTGATGGGGTCGGGGCTGTTTCCGGCGTTCGGCATTTTCCACCGTAACCGGTACAATGCCTTTCCGTTGGCCGACGATGTGATGGAACCTTATCGTCCTTTTGTGGACGAATTGGTGTACGGGCTCCGTATGCAGGGCGAGTCGCAACTGACGCAGGAGGTCAAGGGGACCCTGCTGCGGATACTGTTCGCCGATACGCGTTTCGAGAAGGTGATGCGTCCGCTGGATGTCGGCCTGACGTTTACGGCGGCATCGCTGGCGAAATGTTTCGCTGGAACGCAAAAGAAGATTGTTTACCCTTTGTTGGAGTGACAGGATGTCGGAAGTCCGTTTGAATGCATATCGTATCATGTGGCTGTTCGTGTTTTTCGATTTGCCGACCAATACCAAAACCGAGCGTCGTCATGCGACTCAGTTTCGCAAGGCCCTGGAGAAGGACGGCTTTTCGATGATGCAGTATTCGGTGTACGTGCGTCACTGCCCCTCGAAAGAGAATATGGAAGTACATCTCCGTCGGGTGCAGAAGTCGATGCCGCCTGCCGGATATACCAGTATCCTGAGCGTTACGGACAAACAGTACAGTGAGATTCGGAACTATTGGGGGAAAAGCGAACGGGCCCGGCCCGAGATGCCTCAGCAGCTGGAATTTTTTTGATATATTGCTCTTTGAAATACGAAATTACATCCGACCAACTTCCCCGGTGTGCGGCAGGACGTTTTATGCATCGGTGTCATATGTGTAACGTGCAGAATATGAATTACTGCCATGCGCGAGGTTGTGGTTTGATGTAGAATTGGAATGAGAAACAACGCCAAAGGTCTTTATTTTATAGATGCGCGAGTTGTGGTTTGATGTAGAATTGGAATGAGAAACAACCAATTGGGCGGCCTTTTGCTGATACGCGATGTTGTGGTTTGATGTAGAATTGGAATGAGAAACAACCAGTAACGCAACAGCTTGTAAACAACGCAGTTGTGGTTTGATGTAGAATTGGAATGAGAAACAACTCGGCCGCTGGGAGGAGCTCGCCGTGGAGGGTTGTGGTTTGATGTAGAATTGGAATGAGAAACAACGGGCAGAACGCTTCATAAACGCACTTTGTGTTGTGGTTTGATGTAGAATTGGAATGAGAAACAACTGTTTTTCGGAAAGGCAGATATTGTGATGCGTTGTGGTTTGATGTAGAATTGGAATGAGAAACAACTGCGACGAATGCCAGTCTTCCGGCCAGTCTGTTGTGGTTTGATGTAGAATTGGAATGAGAAACAACTTTATGGAGGCGGATATCTCCTTTCGGATGTTGTGGTTTGATGTAGAATTGGAATGAGAAACAACGTGGAGCTTCAGTGTACGGGCGGCATTCCAGTTGTGGTTTGATGTAGAATTGGAATGAGAAACAACGCATTGGATGTTTTTAACGGTAGAATATTGTTGTGGTTTGATGTAGAATTGGAATGAGAAACAACCCGCTCTTTAAACATCCTTTCAAAGTTTCCGTTGTGGTTTGATGTAGAATTGGAATGAGAAACAACACACGACGTGTACACAACGGGCGCCCAACGGTTGTGGTTTGATGTAGAATTGGAATGAGAAACAACAATTCTAATCGAGCTTCCTCGAGCGAGATGTTGTGGTTTGATGTAGAATTGGAATGAGAAACAACCTTCGGCCGAACAGCGGCAACGCCGATGATGTTGTGGTTTGATGTAGAATTGGAATGAGAAACAACCATGTTGAAATCGGACGCTGAAAGCCGTTTGTTGTGGTTTGATGTAGAATTGGAATGAGAAACAACGACAAGCAAGAGCGAGAATGGTTATCGCGAGTTGTGGTTTGATGTAGAATTGGAATGAGAAACAACCGTCCTGTACATATTCGAGCATATGTCGAGTTGTGGTTTGATGTAGAATTGGAATGAGAAACAACGTTTTACAATAAAGTTATTGCTCGGCGCCTGTTGTGGTTTGATGTAGAATTGGAATGAGAAACAACCATACCCTTCTTCAGCGTATGTGTGTACTTGTTGTGGTTTGATGTAGAATTGGAATGAGAAACAACCGCCGCTCTCCTTGCGCTCGGCATACAGCTGTTGTGGTTTGATGTAGAATTGGAATGAGGAACAACAACCGGCATTCGGCTGTTTTTAGGAAGAATTGACAGACCGGGCGTGCCCGGATGTCATGGGGGGACGGTTGAGGCTGCGGTCTGCCATTGCTGTTCAGGTTGGCGGGAGCATGTTGCCTGCGGAAGGAAAATGTGTGCCGGATATCTGTGTACAAGATGTATCGGAATATATCGGTACCTTCGGATTTTGCGGATAATCAATTAATCTTTATATTTGCACACCCTAACGACGCCCGGATGGCGGAATCGGTAGACGCGCTGGTCTCAAACACCAGTGGAGCAATCCGTGCCGGTTCGACCCCGGCTCCGGGTACGCTTGATGATACAACCCAGCTGATATTCAGTTGGGTCGTATCGTTTAAGAGGAGATGTAGAACGGTTTTTCTTTGCGGTACCATTGCCTCGACCGTTTGGCAATCTCTGTGGGTGCCGGATTGTACAATGTCGCTAAAACGGAAACTCCGGTTCCCCGCGGACAAATATGGCGAGGAGCCGGAGTTTCCCGACGATATTACTGGATTAGAATCCGGCCGTGAAATAGATTCCGGCGGGGAAGTGCGTGTAGTTCTGGTAGTCTGCAACCATTGCGGGCGTATCCGAATTGAGGTCGTATACCGAGATATCGTTCGTGAGGAAACTCCAGCCGTAGCCCAGAATTGTATTGTAGTAGTACTCACCCGTGACGGGGTGTACGGCCGGCATGTTGTAAATTATACCCCAGTTCACGACGTTCGGCTTCACATCGCCCAGCGTTTCGGTCGTATTCGTGGAGAACGTGTGGCGGTAGATTGTCGAGGTATTGTTGCAGAAATAGATTTCGTCGCCTTTGGCGGAAATAGCCGGTGTCGCACCCCAGCCTGCCGAGACGCCGCCTTCGGTCAGGGTGTGTTTCTCCATCGTGTAGTCGGTGGCTGACAATTTGATGATTTGGGCCGGACTGGTCGAACAGGAAACCCATACGTAGCCCTCTTCGTCGGACTTGATGACGCCGGTCACCGTACCCTCCATTGCTATCGTTTCGGCGATGTTGCCGTTTTCGAGTATCAGTACCTTGCTGTTCGCCGGAACGAACACCTTGTCTCCGACGACCGCCATCCGGTTTTTCAGGGCGCCGGCCGTACCCTCTATCTGTTTGAGGCTCCTCGAATCGAGGTCGAGGGTCCATACGCCGGCATTGTCGCGGATGTAGGCCGTGCGACCGACCACAGCCACATGGGAAGGCCACGAGAGCGACGAGCAATCGTCCTTGCTGAAATTGTCCGTGCGTTTGAGCGTTCTGGCATCGGCTTCGACCAGCATACCGTCGTTACCTCCGTTCTGCGATACGATATACAGTTTGTCGTCCGCTATGAACAGGTCCTGAGCCGCGTTGCCGAGCTCAGTACCGTTCATGCGCCAGTAGGCGTAGTTGATGAGGCGTCCGTCGGATGTGATGTAAATGACCGACCCGTTGTCCGACGACGGATTGCCTTCGTTGAGAACGAATGTTCCCTCCGGGTCGGAGTAATCCACTGCCGCGATACGTGCCGATGCCAGCGTCGTCCGCTCTGCACGGTCGATGGCGATGAGTGAAAGGATGCCTTCCGTATAGTAGGAGCTGCCGGACGCCGGGGCCGTTACCGTTACCGTTTTGGCATGCGGGTCGAGTTTGGCCGACCATCCCTGCGGAACGTGCATCAGGTCGACCGTCGCTACATCGCCCGTAAACGGAAGTTCGCGCTCTTCACCGAATGCGAATAGGTAGTAATTGTCCACATTGGTGCCGCCCCTGGGCAGGGTCTCGGGAAAGACGAATGCGAATCCAGCCGTCGAAGTTTTCGGTATGACAATGGTCGTCTTCCCGTCAGAGAGCGTGAAAACCACTTCCGTATCGCCGTCCTCCACCTTCGAGAACAACGAGTCGCCGTCCTGCCCTTCGGCTGTGACGCCCATCGGCGTCCAGGTCGTGCCGTCGAGCGACATCTCCCACTCTTTCGTATCGGAATTGATGCGTAGCTGCGGGGTGATGCCGTCGGAACCTTCGGCCTTTATTTTCCGCCCGTCGATTTCGATGATTCGGCCGTCGAGCGCCCAGTAGTACAGCCCGTCTTCGTCTTTTATGACCGATATGGACGGAGCATTGGTTCCGTTGGTAATCGTTGCCGTCGTGCCGTCGGAAAAGTTGATGGTATAACCGTTTTCGGTCTCGATTACCGAAGTGACTGTCATATTCTTTTGCAGTGCCTCCACCAGTTTCCGAAGGGTTTCGATGCCCGAATTGGCATTCCTGACCGCCTCTTCCATGGCTTCCACGCGGTCGTTCAGGTCATCGACCGCTTCCCGCAGCTCCTCGTCGTCGTATGGGGAACAGCTCCACATTGCGGCGCCGAACAGGACAACCGCCAGACAGGTAAACAGTTTTTTCATGTCGTTTATGTTTAATTGAAAGATTGAATGAGTTTCAAAGACGAAAAAAGGCCGATAGGCGGATGCTGGTTTACGGCAGGTGTACAACGAACCGAAGCCGGAAAAGGAGAGGGACGCAGGAACGGAGACCCTTTCCCGGAACGAACGTCGATAGGGTATGTAAGATTTCCTCGCCATTCGGATTACGCAGGTGACTGCATGGCGGGAGGGGATGAAAATCAAATCGGAAAAGTGTGCCAGAGGCCCGACCGAGCCATTCGATTCCTACCCGAAACCCGCGGGTGCAAATCCAATGTCGTTAAGGCAGGTCTTCTGACTCGTCCCGTTCACCGCGCCTTCCCGGTATCGAAACCAGTGGCAAAGAGTGCGGTAAACGACTTCTCCCGAAGGAGGGGACATACAGCAGCGAGTACTGTTCCGGATTCTCACCGGATTCCCTTTTCATCCGGTGCGGAAGCCCGAACCGGAACCATAACTGCGCAAAGGTAGCAATCTTTTTTGCGAGTTGAGATATGAAACGATAAAAATCATATAAGCCCTCTTCGAAAGGGAAAGGAGGATTCATGAAACGATGGCCGACCGCAATCGTAGGGGCGGCAGGGGAGGATGGTGCGGAACCGTTGTCGTGTCTGTATTCGAACGGACGGGCGAGGCTTCTCCTGCTTGTCGTCGGACTCCGGCGCAGCATCGGGAACGGACTTTCTCTTTGTCCGTACTGCGGATGGTCGGGGGGCCGGACTGCCGGGAAAGTCGTCGGGATGGTTCAGGCTTTTTCTCTGCCGGCGGCTTTCCGGATAGCTGTCAGGATACCTTCCGTGTCGTAGCCGCAAATCCGTTTCAGTTCGGCTATCGTGCCGTGGTGGATGAAAGTATCGGGGATGCCGAGCCGCACGACCTCTGCGGTATAGCCGTTGGCGGAGATGAATTCGGCGACGGCGCTTCCCACGCCTCCCTCCACGGTACCGTCCTCGACGGTGATTATCCGCCGGAACCGCCGCCCGACGTCGTGCAGAATAGCCGTGTCGAGCGGTTTGGCGAACCGCAGGCTCACCACTTCGGCGGAGATTCCCTCCTTCTCGGCCTGTACTGCGGCCTTCAGGGCATCGTTGGTTACGGTACCTATCGCCAGAACGGCGACATCCTTCCCGCCGCGCAGGGTTATCCCGCGGCCTATCTCCATCCGTCGGAATCCGCCGCTCCAGTCGGCTCCTATCCCCCGGCCGCGCGGATAACGGATGGCGAACGGTACGCCCGACAGGAGCGCCGTGTACATCATCTCCTTGAGTTCCGCCTCGTTGGCCGGTGCGGCTATCGTCATGTTGGGCACGGAGCGCATGAAGGCGAGGTCGAACACACCGTGGTGCGTCACTCCGTCTTCGCCGACAAGGCCCGCACGGTCGAGGCAGAATATGACCGGAAGCCGCTGGATGGCCACGTCGTGAATCATGTGGTCGTAGGCCCGCTGCATGAACGACGAGTAGATATTGCAGAAAGGTATCAGGCCGCCGGCCGCCAGTCCTGCCGAGAAAGTGACCGCATGGCCTTCGGCGATGCCGACGTCGAAGCATCGGTGGGGCATCTCCCGTTGCAGGATATCCATGGAGCTGCCCGTGAGCATGGCCGGTGTGACGCCTACGACGCGTTCGTCGAGGCGGGCGAGTTCGAGGAGCGTATAACCGAATACGTCCTGGTAGCGGTCGGGCTGGTTGTCGCCCGGATTGACGAGCAGTTCGCCGGTGACGGGATTGAACCTGCCGGGGGCGTGCCATATCGGCGGGTTGCTTTCGGCAGGTTTGTAACCCTTGCCCTTTTTGGTAACGACGTGGAGCAGTTTCGGGCCCGGAATGCTCCGCATGTCGCCCAGTACCCGTACCAGCGACTTCAGGTCGTGGCCGTCCACGGGGCCGAAATAGCGGAAGTTGAGGCTCTCGAACAGGTTGCTCTGCTTGAGAATGCTCTGTTTGACGACGTTGCCGAAATTCTGTATCGCGCGCCGCATCCGGGGGACTCCCGACATGGCGTTCCATACCCGGTTTTTCAGCCGGTTGTAGTGTTTTGACGTGGTGATGCCGAGCAGATACTCCTTCAGCGCTCCGACGTTGGGACTGATGGACATGTTGTTGTCGTTCAGAATGACCAGCATGTCCGCATTGGATGCTCCGGCGTTGTTCAGCCCCTCGTAGGCAAGGCCGCCCGTCATGGCGCCGTCGCCTATTACGGCGATGACGTTGCGGTGGATGCCCTGCAGTTTGTTGGCCTGGGCCATGCCCAGTGCGGCCGAGATGGAGACGGAAGCGTGGCCCGCCCCGAAAGCGTCGTAGGGGCTCTCCTCCATGCGCGGAAATCCGCTGATGCCGCCTAACTTCCGGTTCGTGTGGAACTGTTCCCGACGGCCGGTGAGTATCTTGTGGGCATAGGCCTGATGGCCGACGTCCCAGACCACCTTGTCGTCCGGCGTGTCATAGACGTAATGGAGCGCTATGGCGAGTTCCACGGCTCCGAGACTCGATGCGAGGTGTCCCGGATTCACGCAGAGTTCCGATACCATGAAGTCTCTGAGTTCTGCAGCGAGCGTTTCCAGTTCGGGGACGGAGAGTCTGCGCAGGTCTTTCGGAGAGTTTATGTCGTCGAGGTATTTATAGCCCGTCTTTACCATGAGAGGAGTGTACGTATCGGGGTACAAAGATACCCAATTATAACTATTTCTGAAAAAAATCGTATCTTCGTGTCGTATAACATCCGAGGTAGGCTGTAAGATGAAATATAAGAGAATATTGCTGAAACTGAGCGGCGAGTCGCTGGCCGGCGATGGAGAGTACGGACTTTCGGCCGGGGTACTCGGTTCGTATGCGTCGCAGATACGGGAAATCGCCGGGGCCGGCGTGGAGGTCGGCATAGTTATTGGAGGAGGAAACATATTCCGCGGCATGCAGGGTGCGGAGAGGGGATTCGACCGTGTGAAGGGCGACCAGATGGGAATGCTCGCGACGGTCATCAACTCGCTGGCTCTGGAATCCGCGCTGCGGGCGGAGGGGATGCAGGCGAAGGTGCTGACTTCCATATGCATGGAACCGGTCGGGGAGTATTACTCCAAGGACAAGGCGGTGGATTACCTGAGCAGGGGATACGTCGTGATAATCGGTGGCGGAACGTCCAATCCCTATTTTACGACCGACAGTGCCGCAGCGCTCCGCGGCATAGAGATAGAGGCCGACGTGCTGCTGAAAGGGACGCGGGTGGACGGCATTTACGATGCCGACCCGGAGAAGCATCCGGAGGCACGGAAATTCGGCGAGATAACTTTCGGGGAGGTGTATGCCCGCGGGCTTCGGATTATGGACCTGACGGCTTTCACGCTCTGCCGGGAGAACGGCCTGCCGATAGTCGTCTTCGACATGGATACGCCCGGAAACCTGCGCAGGGTAGTCCGGGGCGAAGCGATAGGGACGTTGGTGAGGGAATAGCCCTGCCCGGCCGAGAGGAAGGATATCACTTTACAAAAATACGATTGTTTATGAAGAGAATATTGTCAATGCTTTTTGCGGTGTTGTTCTGTTGCGGTATCGCGTCCGCGCAGGGCGACGTGGAGCGGACCACCCTGTTGAAGAAGGGGATGGATGTGCCCGAATTTTCCGTACGGATGCTGGACGGTACGACGCTGACTTCTGCCGAGCTGGAGGGAAAGGTGGTGCTGGTGAATTTCTGGGCTACGTGGTGTCCCCCGTGCCGCAAGGAGTTCACACGGCTGCAAAAGGATATCGTGGACCGTTTCGAGGGGAAGGATTTCGTACTTCTGCCGGTATCGATAGATGACGGCGAGGAGGCCGTCAGGGAGTTCATGCGGAAGAACGGGTACGAATTTCCGGTAGCTTTCGACGGGGACAAGAAACTTTACGGGATGTTTGCGGAGAAATACGTGCCGCGCAACTTCATCATCGGCAAGGACGGGAAGATAGCTTTCCAGACGGTCGGTTATACGCCCGACGAATTCGACGAAATGGTCAGGGGCATCGAGGCCCTGTTGAAATAGAAAACGGGACAATTTTTGATTCAAGCTACATAAAACCTTAACGTTTATGACTGAAGAAGCAACCCTGATATTGGACATTGCCGAGGAGAAGATGAACAAGGCGCTTGAGCATCTTGTCGAGGCGCTGCTCGGAATAAGGGCGGGAAAGGCCAGCCCCAATGTATTGAAAGGAATCATGGTGGATTACTACGGTTCGCAGACGCCCGTTTCGCAGGTGGCGAGTGTTACCGTGCCCGATGCCAAAACGATACTCATCCAGCCGTGGGAGAAAGGGATGATACCCGTAATAGAGAAGGCGATACTCGTGTCGAACATCGGATTGACGCCTTCCAATAATGGTGAGCATATCCGGCTTTCGATTCCTGCGCTGACCGAAGAGCGCCGCAGGGAGCTCGTGAAACAGGTGAAAGGCGAAGGGGAGACGGCGCGTGTGAGTGTCCGCAATGCTCGCCGCGAAGCGGTCGAGGCTTTCAAGGCGGCCCAGAAGAACGGTATGCCCGAAGATATGGCGAAGGACGGTGAGGCGGAAGCCCAGAAGCTGACCGACCGGTTCAGCAAGCAGATAGAGGAGGCGTTGGCCGAGAAGGAGAAAGAGATAATGACCGTATAGCTGCGGTCGGCAGCTCCGTGAAAAGCAATGGTCGCGTGCGGGAATCTCCTGCTTTCCGATGTCTGTCGCTGGAAGAGGCCGGGTTATGGATTTTCTATCTTTATCCGGTATTTGGCAAGCAGGCCCGGCAGGGAGGCCTGAGAGAAACGCGCACCGTTGAGCCGGTTGGTTTCCGGGTCGATAGTAAAACCGGAAGAAGTCAGGAAATCCGCACTTCTCAGGTCGTTGTCGGTAAAGGAGGAGCCCTGCATGTCGCAAGCGTCGAAGAGAACGCCTTTCAAGATGCACGATTCGAATACGGTAGCGTGCATCCGGCATTGCCGGAAAACGGAGTCGGCGGTGATGTGCAGAAATACCGCATCGTCGAAGATACACTCCGTGAAGGATGCCGACAGTCTGTGTGAGCTGTTTCTCTCTCCGAATGATGTTCCGGACATCTTGCATCCGGAGAACGTCACCCCGTCCATTACCGTATTCGCGAATGCGGAGAGGCTGAAATCGCAGCCGGTGAAACGACAGTCGAGCAGGATAATGCCATGCAGGAGCAGTGCCGTGAAGGTGCCGCCTCTGAATATGCATTTGTCGAATACGGTACCCTCCGTAAAAAGGGCCTCCGCATCGTTTTTTCCGAACGTTCGTCCGGTTATAATCCTGGCTTCCATACGGCCGTTCAGAGCGTGATGGGGATGCCCCGGTAGAAGTCGAGGATTTTGGTCTTGAAGAGGTAGCTGTATTTGGCCTGGGCAAGCTGCGAGCGGGCGTTCACGAGATTGTAGAGCGCAATGCTGTAATCCACCGGCGAAGCCGCGCCGAGGTTGTATTTTTCCTCCAGCATGCGAAACGCCTCCTCTGTCGTGGTGACGTTTTTAGCCGCCGCTTCGTACTGTTCGTAAGCTCCTACTGCGTCGATATAGGCCTGCCTTATCTCTTTGTTAAGGTTCTTCTGCATTATCATATAATCGTATTCGGCCCTGTGGCGGGCGATGCGATAACTCTTGACGTTGTTGCGGGCCGAGAGGGAGTTGAAGATGGGAATGCTGAGACTGAGTGATATATGATAGCTCGCGTTGTCGCGTATCTGGTCCTTGAACGGATACTGGATGTAGGTGGCGGGGTTGTTGATGTCGGGTTTCTGCCGGCCGTTGGAGAAGGAGGAACCGTAGCCTGCCGAGAGACTCAGGGTGGGGTAGAGGCCTGATTTGGCGATGCTGATATCACGGTCTGCCATATCCATGGCCAGTCCGGCCGATTTGACCTGCGGCAGCTCCTGCGCCATTTCGTAAATCTCTCCCGGGCCCACCGCCACGCCGTCGCGGGAGACGGGCATCGATTCCGGGATGAGGATGCGAAACGTCTCGTAGTCGTCTATCTCCAGCAATTGGCAGAGCGTAAAGTAAGCGAGGGTTCGGTTGTTTTTCGCTTCGATATCCTGAAACTGTGCATCGGCCAGGTCGGCCTGCAATTGCAGCAGGTCGCCCATGGTTTTGCGTCCCGATTCCACCAGCATTTGCGTCTGTTCGACCTGCAACGTGAGCGTTCGGGTACGCTGTGAGGCGATGGTGACCTTCTCTTCGGCGAACAGCACGTCGAGGTAAGCCGCGGTGATATTGAGCGAGAGGTCGTTGCGGGCCTTGTCCACTTGTAGCAGCATATCCTGCAGGGCCAGGTCGGATTTCTTGAGCTGGTGATATTTGCGCATTCCCGCAAACACTTCCGTGCCGAGCGAGAGGGAGGCGCTGAGGTCGGTATTGCTGGAGTTCTCGCGGAATTCATAGGTGGTCGGGTCGAGGACGCGGCCGAACGAAGTTCCGGAGCCGACCGATGCGCTTACCGACGGTATGTAGTTGAGCCGGGTCTGCTTTCGGGCCAGCTCGGCATCTTCGATGGAGAGCTCCTGCCGCTGTATCTCTATGTTGTTTTCCTGAGCATACCGGATACACTCCTGCAGCGTCCACGGGGCGGCTGCCGGGAGGCCGGTTTCTTCTGCCGCATACCGGGCTGTCGGTGAGGACGACCGGGCGAGGGTCTCCTGCTGCTGTCCTTCGGCTTTTCCGCCGGATAGCAGCAGGGCGGTCAGGGTGAAGAAGACGGTAACTATCGTTTTGCGTTTCATGGCGGTGAGGTTTTACGTTACGGGTAGGCTATTTCTTGGTGCGCGGCATCGCCATGCCCCGCAGCCGGTCGGTTTCGGAGAGTCCCTCCTTGATTTCCATGTTCATGCCGTCCGAGAGTCCCGTCGTGACCTCCCTTTTCTCGAACGTCTGTTCTTCGGCCCCTTCGGGACTTGTCAGCACGTAGGCGTAGGTTTTGTCCTCCTCGAATTCGAGTACGCTCTCCGGCACGGCCAGCACGTTCTCGCGGTTCTCTATCATGATGCTTGCATTGGCACTGTAACCCGAACGGACGAAGATGTTATCGTCCACGTCCACGGCAGCTTTTACTTCGAACATGATGACGTTGTTGTCCGTCGTCGCCTTCGGGGAGATATATTCCAGCCGTGCGTTCAGTTTCGAGTCCTGTACGGCGCCGATGGTGAGCGTGACGGGCATCCCTTCGTGGAGCTTGCCCACATCGGTCTCGTCGACCTTCCCGCGGAATATCATGTCGTTCATGTCGGCCACGACGGCTATTGTCGTGCCGTCGTTGAACGTATTGGACTGGATGACCGAGTTGCCCACCTTGACGGGAATGTCCAGTATCATGCCGTCTATCGTGGAACGTATCTGGGTATTGCTTATTTCGGCGTTGCGGGAGACGATGCCGTCGCGTACGATTTCCAGGTTGTCGCGTGCGCTCTGGAGGTTCTCTTCCGCAATCCGGAGCTGTGTCTCCGCCTTCTCGAACTCGTCGAGGGTGATGACGTTCTTCCGGTAGAGTTTTTCGGTGCGTTCGTATTCGCGCCTGGTCTGTTCCAGATTTATTTCCGCCTGCTTGACTCCCGATTCGGCGTTGTTGAGGGAACTCATCTCCGGAATGACCTTCACGGTAGCGATTACGTCGCCCTGCCGCACCATGTTGCCTGCCTCCTTGTGCAGGGCGGAGATGATGCCCGAAATCTGGGGCTTGATGAGTACTTCGTCGCGCGGTTCGACCTGTCCGGTGGCTACCACGAATTGGGAGATGGTGTCGCGGACGGGCGTCACTATCCCGTAGACGGTCTTGACCGGCCGCGTCTTGTTCCACAGGAAGACGAACGTCCCGACGAACAGTCCCGCGAGCAGGACGATGAGCAGGATTCTAAATACTTTCTTCATAACTGCTATATTTTAAATTTTCATTCCCAGTCTGTCGTTGCGTCCTGTCCGGTTTGGCAGTTGCACGGCTGCATCCGGCGCTACTCCTCCCTAATCGCATCCACCGCCTTTATCTTCATGGCACGGCTGGCCGGGATGATGCCGGCCAGCAAGCTTCCGGCGATGATGATGAGGGTGGCCGTGATGCCGAGCCCGAAAGATATCTGCAGCGGCTGCATGTCGCTCCCCAGCTCCGTCGTGGCCGCTATCAGCTTCTCGAATACCGACAGTGCTCCGACTCCGGCCGCAAGGCCGAGGATACCGGCGATGAAGGTCAGCAGGAAACTTTCGGAGAGAATCTGCGATATGATGGACCACGGCCGGGCGCCTATCGCCCGGCGGACGCCTATCTCCTGCGTCCGCTCCCGTACGATGACGAGCATGATGTTGCTGACGCCTACGATGCCGGCCAGCAGCGTCCCCAGACCCACTATCCATGTCAGCAGGCTGATGCCGTTCAGCAGTCCGTTCACCTTTTCGAACTGTTCGCCGAGGTTGAAGCCGCTGATGGCTTTCTTGTCGTCGGGCGAAATGATGTGGTTGGCTGCGATGATGCGCTTGCACTTCTCCTCGATGTCCTGGATGCGGACGTCGTCTTCCGCCATGATGGTTATCATATCCACCGAAGAACCTTCGTTCCAGAGCTGCTGTACGAGCGAGTTGGGTACGGCGATGGTGGTTTCCGGATTGCTCCCGATGTTTATCGAGGTGCTGCCCCGCTCCATGACGCCCACGACGGTCAGGTAGAGGTCGTTCATCTTGATGACTTCGCCCACGGGGTTTTCGCCGCCGGGGAAGAGCTCCTTCCATATCTGTCCGCCGATGACACACACCTTGCGCTTGCCCTCCATGTCCGGCTGGTTGATGAAGCGGCCGAATTTCAGGGGCTGCGGATTGATTTTCTGGAAATCCGGCGTATAGCCCATCAGGTAGTATTCGCCCTTGCGTTCGTTGTGCGACACCTTCTGCGAACCTCCCCAGTTCATGGCTGCCGCATACTTGATGTCGGGAACCTGCTGCCGGATGGCTTCCAGGTCGTGCATGTCGAAGTTCCACCATCGGCCCGAAGGCATACCCTGATAGGGAATGCTCGTCTGGTCGGTGAAAAAATAGGTCGTATTGGTGGAGTAGCTGCCCAGCGAGGAGAGGGCGGTGCGTCCCAGCCACATGCCGAATCCCATCATCACGGTGAACATGAAGATGCCCCAGAAGACCCCCAGTCCCGTCATGATGCTCCTTTTGCGGTTGCGGGCGATGGTTTCCCAGATTTCTTTCCAGCGGTCGAGGTCGAACATGGCTTGCCTTGTGTGTTATTTGTTGTAGCGCAGCGCGTCTATTGTTTTGAGCCGGGCGGCTTTCCGGGCGGGGACATACCCGGCCACCAGCCCCGCTATTATCAGTACGACGGTCGCCGAGACGGCTGCCCGCAGGTCGAGCGTCGGGTTGCGGAATACGGCGAACGAGTCGGGTACCGCCGTTGCCGTCGCCTCCAGAACATGGTTGACGACTTCCATGACCGCCACCCCGAGGACGAGTCCGACGTAGCCGAAGAAGGCGGTTATCACCACCGATTCGATGAGGATGAGCCGGATGATGGAGGCGGGCCGGGCACCGAGCGCCTTGCGGATACCGAACTCGAAGGTGCGTTCCCTGACCGTGACGAGCATGATGTTGCTGACGCCCACGATACCGGCCAGCAGCGTTCCGAGACCGATAATCCAGATGAACATGTCGAGCCCGCGGAATATTCTGTTCATCCCTTTGAATTGGTTGAAGTTATTGTAGAGATAGATGGCGTTCTTGTCGGTCGGGGCGTAGTTGTGCTCGAACGAGAGGCGGCGCAGCACGTCATCCTCGAATGCGGCCATCTCTTCGTCCGTATTGATGTCCTGGAGCGTGAAGACGATGTAGCCTATCCACGGGTCGTTCTGCATGTAGATGAGCCGGCCTGTGGTGTAGGGAATGAAGACGCTGTTCTGGTTGCCGTAGGCGTAATCCTTGTAGACACCCGCGACGGTCCATACCACGCCGTTCTGTATCACCTCTTTCCCTATTGGCGATTCGTTGCCGAAAAGTACTTCTCTGACGGGCTGGCTGATGACGCATACCTTTCGCTGTCGGTCGATGTCCTGCCGGTTGATGAAGCGTCCCTCCAGTATCTCAATCTTGAATACTTCGGTATGTTCGGGGCGGACACCGTGCATGGAGACGTTGATATAATTTTTGCCGCGGGTCATGGTGCCGCCCGAATACCAGGCGCTCGATGTCACCTTGTCTACATTCGGAAACTCCTCTTCGAGTATCTCGATATCCTTGCCGGAGAGGTAGATGCTTCTGCCTTCGGCGTACCCCGCATAGGGCATCGAAGTGCGGCTGCTGTAGAGCTCGATGGAGTTGGTGGCCATGTAGTCGAAGTTGGACATCATGCCGTTCTGGAGTCCATTGCCGGAGCTGAGCAGGATGATGAGCATGAGGATGCCCCATGCCACGGAGAATCCCGTGAGGAAGGTGCGCAGCTTGTTTTTGCGCATCGAAGACCATATCTCGGTGAAAATCTCCCGCATGGCTTATCTTCCCGTGTCGGTTATGGATTCGATGATGCCGTCCCTGAGATAGATGATTTTGTCCGTCCGCTGGGCAATGTCGCGTTCGTGGGTGACGCACACGATGGTCATCCCTTCGTCGTTCACCTGCCGCAGCAGGTCCATCACCTCCTGCGAGGTCTTGCTGTCGAGGGCGCCGGTAGGTTCGTCGGCGAGGATTATCTGCGGCCTGTTGATGAGAGCGCGTGCGATGGCTACCCGCTGCTTCTGGCCTCCGGACATCTCGTTGGGCATGTGCGTGCCCCACTCCCGGATGCCCAGTTTGTCGAGCAGTTCGAGTGCGACGGCGTTGCGTTTGCGCCGCGGGACTCCCTGGTAGTAGAGGGGCAGCGCCACGTTCTCCATGGCATTCTTGTAGTTGATGAGATTGAACGACTGGAAGATGAAGCCTATCATGCGGTTCCGCGCAGCGGCGGCCTGCGTTTCGTTGAGTCCCCGGATGAGCCGGCCGTCGAGGTAGTATTCGCCTTCGTCGTAGTCGTCGAGGATGCCCATGATGTTCAGCAGAGTCGATTTGCCCGAACCGGACGCCCCCATGATGGAGACGAATTCGCCTTTCTCTATTTCGAGGTTGATGCCTTTGAGCACATGCAAGGGGGAGCCTGCGTGGTAGGTTTTGTGTATGTTCTTGAGGAGGAGCATCTCTTACGTCTTTATGTCGCGGGTATTTCCGTATTTCCGGACGGTGTGCGTCGTCCGGTTCCCGGTGGCTTCAGCAATATTGACGCCTAAGGTAGATGCAATATAACAATTCGGCAACAATATATTGTTGCCGAACCGGTATTTATTCTGTTTTTAATCTTTTCGGGGAAGCATCTATTGGGCGGACGCTCCGAATTCCATAAGATAAGCCTTGATGAAATCGTCTATCTCGCCGTCCATGACACGCTCCACATCGGAGGTCTGGTGGCCGGTGCGGTGGTCCTTGACACGGCGGTCGTCGAATACGTAACTGCGTATCTGTGAACCCCATTCGATTTTCTTCTTCTGTCCCTCCAGTTGTGCCTGTATGGCCTGCCGCTTTTCGAGTTCGCGCTGGTAGAGTTTCGATTTGAGGATGCGCATGGCATTCTCGCGGTTCATGAGCTGCGAACGCGTCTCGGTGTTTTCGATGAGGAACTCCACGGGTTCGCCCGTGTCGGGGTCTTTCGAACTGTATCGCAGGCGCACGCCCGTCTCCACCTTGTTGACGTTCTGTCCGCCGGCTCCGCTGCTACGATAGGTATCCCAGGTGATGTCCGCGGGATTGATGTTGATTTCTATCGTGTCGTCCACCGCCGGCGATACGAAGACCGACGCGAAGGTCGTCTGCCGTTTGTTGTTGGCGTTGAATGGCGAGAGGCGGACGAGCCGGTGTACGCCGTTCTCGCTTTTGAGGAAACCGTAGGCGTAGTCTCCCTCGAATTCGATGGTAGCCGATTTGATTCCCACCTCCTCGCCCGGTTGCAGGTCGGCGATACGTACCTTGTAGCCGTTCAGTTCGCCCCAGCGGGTGTACATTCTCAGCAGCATGGAGGCCCAGTCGAGACTCTCCGTGCCGCCGGCCCCCGAGTTGATATCCATGATGGCGCCCATCCTGTCCTCCGGGCCGCGGAGCATGTTGCGCATCTCCAGCGCTTCGATTTTGGCGAGGGTCTCCGCATAGAGCGCATCGAGCTCCTCCTCCGATGCCCCGCCTTCGCGGACGAAGTCGGGCATCAGCTCCAGGTCGTCGCACAGCCGTTCTATCGCCCGGAAGTCGTCTATCCAGCTCTTTATCCCGGCCACCTTGCGCAGCTGCTTCTCGGCCTCTTCCGGCCTGTCCCAGAAGTCGGGGGCAAGCGTACGCGCCTGCTCCTCGTCGAGTTCAATGAGTTTGTCTTCGATGGCGAGGTGACGCCGCAGTCCCTCGCGCCGTCCGGTGAGCTCTTTTATCTGTTCGGTAGTTAC
>OJJK01000265.1_pt1 | contig 26153 bp, 22 predicted proteins | sample 1596271 | NCBI WGS metagenome assembly OJJK01 (sample SAMEA4350142, study PRJEB24818) | metagenome | biome: human; feature: gut; material: faeces | place: Denmark | collected 2013-09 | reverse complement strand
TATATTCGGAATAAGAATTACTACAGATGATATTCTGATGTAAATACAAATAACATTCTATTGAAATATTAATCTTAGAATTCCTACTGGTTGGTACCTACAATATTGTCATGGACTTGCTGGTTCTGAACCAACTTTATTTTATTGTGGAACTTTTCAATATTATCCACATTTTTAGTGGACAGCAAGATTATTGGAAATAATAACAGAAACGAATGGAGAATTTGGAAAAGACCTCTATCTAACCAGTCAAAAAAATTCTATCAATGATGAAGAAGTTATTTCCAATAACAAACTGCATCAAAACGGTAGAGTTGTATATAAGTGGGCTATACAAACATTATCTTATGACTTATAATCTCTCGTTCGCAAAAATTGTTTATCATTGCAACGGATAATCAATTATTCCGTATCTGATTGATACACAAATAGCAAATACTATGGTAGAAAGTTGTTGGTAACGATTTGGCGACAGCGGTGTTGCACTAATCTTCTGCATTATGCTTTGTCAAACAACTCTGATATAAAAGTAGCCAATTTCTTGATTAAACCAAGGATTTGACTACTTTTAAGTTATAATCTCATTTGACAGTTATAAATAGTCATATTTCAGCTATAATTGATGAATTACGACCCCAAAAACCATGTCCGACCTTCGGGATGAATCAATCCAATCTCTTTCATCTCAGAAAGAATATTGCCAATCATACGCTCTTGTTGCTCTTGGGTCTTATTCTGGGGTAATACCTCTTTCAAATATTCAAAAATGGCATCACGCTTTGCTCCTGAGGAACCTGCATTCTGCAAATATTGTATTATCATTTGCTGAATCTTTGCCTTATCAAGCCCCTTGTTTCCCTAATCAAATAAGCTGATAAACAGACAGTTGAAATCTTACGGCCCTAAAATTGATTCTTGCGGCCCTAGACAAACGATGGAAAATCCGGTGCTTTTACATAACGGGTATATTTGCCTGCACCATCTTTCTGTATAATCCCTGCATTTTTCATCTTTGAAATCAAGCCTCTAATTTGTTTTTCGGACAACATGTCTTGAAATACCTTTTTGAGAAAAGAACGATTTATATAACCATTTTTATGAAAACAGCCTGAAACCAACTTGAGGTAATTCATATTCATTCCTTTCAATCTTTCAGCAGACTCATTCCGATACTCCTCGGACAAGCGATGAGAGCCGTTTTCGTAACCGATAAGGTTTTCTTCCGACAATTTTCATAAAATCTTTTCATCAAGCCCCTCGCAATCCCTCATTGCCATTTTGTACAAAGCCAGCAATTCAAAGACATTCAGTTGCTCGGCGACAGCTCTATTATCCTGTACCTTCCTGACAAAAATAACAAAAGCCGTATCAAATATAGGAACTTTGAACGTGAGACTTACCTGATACGAGTCTGTTCCCGAATAGTCAGGCAGTGCTTTCCCTTCCAGCCGGGTAGGTCAGCTCCCTTACGGGAGCCTTCCCCCCTAAGAACCGTACATGAAAGTTTCCCTTCATACGGCTCAAGCAACTCAAAGTTTCTGTTATGAAACCGGCTCAAAGTAATTTCCATTTGTTGGTGTCAGTGATTTTACAGCATTTATTATGTGTCAAATATTTAACCTTCTTACCATTTATCATTTTATGGGTTAATGTCCATGTGGTTTTGTCCGATAAGGGTTCACCACATACCGGACATCTTTGCATTTGATTTTCCCATGTCCTTAAAATGGTTCGATTGCCATTGAAGTGTTCCAACATCTGTTGGGTGTGTCGTTTTTTGTAGTAGACTTCCCATTGTGGATCATAAGGATTTGAATCATTACATATTTTGATATGTTTTATTATTTTCTTGTCACACAATCTTTTAAGAGAAAATAATTGTCCTGCATTTTCTTCTTCCAACTGTGTTCCAAATATCCAGTTGTTCCCATCTACAGAATGGAAATATCGTTGTTTAATCCAACGCTTTCCCTTTTTGAGGTGTCTTCTAAACGACCATCTCCAGAGTTTTCGCACAATCATATGGTCTAACTTGTTAAATGTCTCTGAGGCAACACAGTTTCTGTAATAATTTCCCCAACCATCTATCACAGGGGTTAGAAGTCTTATAAGTATCTCTTGCTTCGCAGACTTGTTGCGTTCAACAATCTCTTTTATCTTCCCATATAATTTCTTCACCTTATCTTTCGATGGGGTAATGAGAAGATTTCCTTTATATTTTCTGATGTTGAATCCAAGAAAATCAAATCCATCATCTATATGGGTTATCTTCGTCTTTTCTTCGGAGAGAGTAAGACCTCTGTCCGCTAAAAACTCTTTGACCATCAGCTTGATTTCATTTTCCAGTGTTTCTCTGTTTTCACAGGTAATAATGAAATCATCCGCATATCTGACCAAATAGACTTTTGGGTTGTAGTACATTTTTCTTGTATTTATCGCCTTAAATCGCTTTGCAAGTAGACCCTGCAAACCATCTAATGTCATATTCGCCAAAGTCGGGGAGATAATTCCGCCCTGCGGAATACCTTCTTTTGTCGGAAAGAATTGTTTGTTAAACACAAACCCGCATTTAAGCCATTTCCTCAACATTATTTTGTCCATTGGTATGTTGTTTATCAACCATTTGTGACTAATGTGGTCAAAACAGCCTTTTATATCTCCTTCCAGAATCCATTTGCATTGATAATCAGGAGATAAATGCAGGGAACACTGACTGATTGCATCTTTTGTACTTCTGTGTTTGCGGAATCCAAAAGAGCTTTTATCAGCGGTAGTTTCCGATATGGCTTCTAATGCCAGCAGATACAATGCTTGCATTGCCCTGTCTTTCATTGTCGGTATTCCCAGTGGGCGCAATTTCCCGTTGCTCTTCTTAATATGCACCCTTTTTAGAGGTTGGGGAGTATAGCCTCTTTGCTTCAAATCGGAAATTGCTTTTGATTTGGAGAGATGAGTAGACCATGTTACTCCATCAACACCTGCTGTATCACTTCCTTTATTGGAAGTTACTTGTTTTATCACTAATGCTTTAGCGTAAAACGAATGGATCAATATCCACTGCAAGGCTTTCACCTTGTTGTGGCGACTATCCTTCTGAGCCTTTACAATACGAGTTTGTAGCTTCTTAACCTTTGCTTCACATTTGTTCCAGTCTACGCTTTCCCAAATAGTGATTTGTTGGTCAGTAGATGCACACGAGGTTTTAATTTCGTTCATTTGCTTTTCTCCTTTAAAAAGTTCTAAAAGTTTCTTGTAAAGAGTTACCTAACGCAGAAGTCTGCCCACTTTCGTGGTGAGTGATATTGTTCCATTTAATCCATAAACAGGACTCAACTCATATCCTCCTCATTACAAGGATGGCATTCGCTTTTTCTGCAATCCCATACCCGCACCCCCATAGGCTCACCTTACGGCTCGCTTTCCTGAAATACAGGAGAGATACGGGTTTTCCGTGTTCTGTATATGTGACAATAAGATGGGTTAGAATCTGTCTTTTCACCGGCAGTACTAATGTTCGTGTAATCCTAGAATCAAAAGGATTAACCGACTGCATACCTTTTAGTAAAGCCTGTCAGTAGTCTTTGGCTTTTCTACAATCACGATGTTTAAGCAACAGTTCACATTTGTTATTCATACCATCCAGCCTAGCTCCCCTACTATATGACACTAATAGCGGTTGCTTTCCCCTCACGGTTCAAATTTCTCCTTTCGGAAGGGCTTCATTGTCCGAGCAGCTTAGTACAAGACCATTACTGGTTATGCACCTGCCGTAGGCTACTGCTGACGAAACAGCAGGTTCAATCAGATTATTACTTTTTTTTGTAATAGTCAGTAAAACAATCACATACACAACTTAGCACGTCACAGTAATACAGTTGTAGAACATTTTATCCACTCCCTGACCGGAACGCTCCACCAATCCTGTCTTCTGCAATATCTCGCTCATCAGTTTACTGCGCGGAACGCTGTTCACTGTCAAAATGTTGTTCATATCCACCCCGGACGGAAAACCACCAGCATTGGTAATGGTTATACTATCGGGATATTGCTTGATGACAACATCGCTCTGAATCAACATTGAGCGGTGGCAACAAGCATTCAATATCGCCTCTCTGATTGCCCCCTTGTTGAAAGATGGTATATCGAATATATAAGAGCCGTCATTGTAATGCAGAAGCGAATTGCTGGCAGGCTGATTGATGTAATCCCATACCTTGTCAATCACTATGTAAGCGTCTCCGCGGTTCTATATAGTGTGGTAGAATAAAAAGTTTAATAAGCCTTGTTTAGCTATTCTCCTTTTCCCACTTGTCAGGCAGGAGTTCCCTATATTTTTCCAGTGGCGTGTTCGGTTGCCATTCTGCGGTTCTGTTTATCACATCCGTGAGATACTTAAACAGATTTACTTTATGCATCCTGCAAGTGAGTGCTATCGTGTAGAGTATGGCGCCCCGTTCGGCACCCTTATGGCTGCCGAAGAACAATGAGTTTTTTCTTGACAGGAATATGTACCGGTTCATCCGTTCAACTATATTGTTGTCCAGGAAAGTGTCACCATAGTTGAAGATGTCCACTACGGCATTCCACTCATTGCGAAAATAGGTAATGGCTTCCCTTAGTTCGCTCTTGGGTAACAAGTCCCCCCGTTCTTCTATTTCATCAAGCACATCTTTTATTTCCCCGAGTATGTCCAGAGCATACTTTTTGCGGTGTGCAAGATGCTGTTCCGCCGTCCATCCGTCCACCCCGACTTTATGCTTATGCTCGTTTTGATAAAGTTTGTTTATCAGTTCCACGCTTGAACCGAAACACAGCTTATATTAGTCTGATATATAACAATCAAGTGTTATTTGTGCGTCAATTTGATACCGTAAAGTTCCCGCAAAGCTATAATATTCAAAAAATGATTTCTCCCTATATAATGGGGTAAAATAAGGTATTTCTTGCCTCAAACAGAACACACGTCATAAACTTGTGCTTTTGAAATTGATGTTTCAGTCACTTTTTGGTGTTCCTCTACAATATATAACCTGATAAATCAAATATATTCCCATATAATTTGTACTTTTGTAGCCATATTGGATAGTCATATAAATATGGAGCGTAAATTACTGAACCGAATCAAAGTCGTTCTTGCAGAGAAAAACAGAAGTAATAAATGGCTCTCGGAACAATTGGATAAAGATCCTGCCATAATCTCCAAATGGGTTACCAATACAACACAACCCAATGTAGAGACGCTGATTCAAATATCCAAAGTTTTGGGTGTAACCGTGGATGACTTGTTGAGAACGGAATAATAAATTTATGGGAGCAGTCAAATTATATAAATATCTAGATTTTACCGGTGGATTGATGATGCTACATTATAGTAATCTTCAATTTACCAATGCTACGCAGTTGAACGACCCGTTTGATTGTCACCCGTCGTTAATTGATTTCTCCAATGTTCCGAAAGAAGCGTGTGGAGGATGGACTCCGGAAATAATTGAAGAATTGAGAAGAGATCCATTTCGTAGAACCAGAGAAGAGGTGTGGATATGCAGCCTTTCTAAAATCTATGATTCAATCTTGATGTGGAGTTATTATAGTAAGCATAAAGGGATCTGTATTGGCCTGGATATGGAGAAAGCCAAAAAGTATCTTTCGATAATACAAGGAACAACCATGATTGGTTGTTCTGAGGTGGAAGTACAATACAAGGATATTGTAGAGAAGCCTGATTATTTCAGGGATACGAAAGATTTTTTCCATTATCAGTTGTCCACAAAAGCAAAGGCTTGGGAACATGAACAAGAGGTCAGACTGTTTATTTTAGACCCTTGGCCGACATATATGAGTTTGTTGCCGAATCAGAATGATGAAAAAGGTCCGATTGATTGGAAAGAGGTTCGGGCTTTTCCTAAAATCGGAGGAGAGTGCTTTGAGTCTGTCTATCTAGGGATCAATATGAATGCAGATGAGAAATCAAAAATAATAAGCGCTGCACGAAATCTGAATCCTGACATTAAGATTTACCAAATGGAGATTGATGCAAATGCTTTTAAGTTGAATACTGAATTGATAAAATAGTAAAATGGCTAAGAAACAGAATAAACCGATAAAGGAAGAAACCCTTGAAACGATACTTTTCAATTGTCGCAACAGTCTGCGTGGGCGTGCGGCGATGACAGATAAGCGTGACCTGCTGTTGACTCTTGTATTCCTAAAATTCATAGGAGAGCGATTCAAACAGCAAAAAGAGAAAATCAGGCATGAAATAGTGGAAGTGCAGGGCATTCATGATACGGATTTCATTGAATTGCAATTGTCTCGTCCCAATCAATATATGCAGGATGGCGTGTTTTTCCTGACAGATGAAACATTTTGGGACGAACTGATTCTCACATCACCTACCGGCATGGCTATAGCTTTTGATACAGCTATAAAGACGCTGGACGATAATGAGCCTAAACTGAAAAATGCTCTGCCGCAGCAGATTTTCACGAAAACAGCCCTTGAACCGGGAGTGTTGAAAAGCGTAGTGGATGAGATAAACAAGATAGACCCTCAGAAATTTAATGACCACGACCTCATAGGACGTGTATATGAGTATTTTTTGCAGGCTTTTTCCATAAACGCAGACAAAGAGGAAGGAGAATTTTATACGCCACATTCTATCGTAGAGCTTATCGCCTCACTTATTGAACCTTTCGACGGGACAGTCTATGATCCTTGCTGTGGTTCCGGAGGCATGTTTGTCCAGGCGGTAAAGTTCATAGAGGCCCACGGCGGAAATACGAAAGCCGTCAACGTCTATGGGCAGGAATCAGAACCGGCAACTTATCGCCTTGCAAAGATGAACCTGGCTATCCGAGGCATTTCTTACCATTTGGGCGATAAAGCCGTTTCCACATTCTCTGATGACCAGCACAAGGAACTCAAGTTTGATTACATCATGGCGAACCCGCCGTTCAATTTGAAGAAATATGCCGAATACGGAGGTTTTGAAACCGACACCCGATGGCAAGGCTATGGAGTGCCTCCTACCAGCAATGCCAACTATGCGTGGATTCTTCATATTCTTAACAAATTGAATGTCAGTCGTGGAATAGCGGGCTTCCTACTTGCTAATGGAGCTTTGGATGACAGCGATACGCAGGAAATACGTAAACAGTTAATCGAAAGCGACAAAGTGGAGGCTATTATCGTTTTACCGCGAAACATGTTCTATTCTACCGATATATCCGTCACTCTTTGGATATTGAACAATAACAAGAAAGGCGGGCCGTGGCACGGAAGGCAACTTCGCAACCGCACAGGTGAGATTCTGTTCATCGATTTGCGGACTTGGAACAGTAATATATACGAGAAGAAATATGTCCGTCTGGCAGAAACGGAAATAGACAGAGTACGTCAAATATATTTCAACTGGCAAACCGAAAATTTTGCTGAGTATGCCGAGCCGGAATTATACTATGCTGCGCATCGTGATGAAATCCGGAAAAAGGGATATTCCCTCGTACCCTCCAGATACATTGAGTTTATAGACCGAGACACGGAAATAGACTACAAGGCTTCTCTTTCCGAAATGAGTCATAAATTTGACGCGCTGAAGAAAAGATGGGATGCGAACGAAACGGAACTCGTAAACGCTTTCAAAATTTTAGGGTATGGAAAAGAATAAGTTGCAACATCGTGACATAACAACCGATAAACTCTTTGATGACATTCGGAATATCATAGAACAAGGTCGGAAACAAGCATACGCAGTAACCAACCAAATTGCGGTACTTACCTATTGGCATATCGGACGACGTATAGTGGAAGAAGAACAGCATGGAGAGGCTCGTGCGCAGTATGGTACTCGGTTGATTAAAACATTGGCCGAACAGCTGATGCCTAAATACGGCAATACGTTCAGCAAGCGAAATTTGGATTACTTTCGCCAATTTTATCTGTGTTTCAATGATTTGGAGATTGTGAACACGCGTGTTCACAATCTGACTTGGTCGCACTTCCGCTCAATTATACAGGTTGCAGACCCTAAGGCCAGAGAGTGGTACATAAAAGAGGCATCGGAACAGATGTGGAGTGTAAGGACACTCAATCGCAATATCGGTACACAATACTATGGCCGCCGTATGGCTTGTGTAAGGGAAGGATTGGCGTTACCCTCTCCCGATATTGAAGCCAATGATCCATTGGAGTATATAAAGAGTCCGGTAGTTGCTGAGTTTTTAGGTTTCCGCAAAGATAGCAAATATGACGAGAACCAGTTGGAACAAGCCTTAATAGACCATCTGCAACAATTTATCATGGAATTGGGGCGTGGGTTCGCTTTTGTCGACAGGCAGAAACATATTTCAACGGATACCGGTGATTTTTACATTGACCTCGTATTCTATAACATCAAGCTCAAGCGTTATGTGCTGTTTGAATTGAAAACACATCCTCTGACGCATGCGGATGTGGGACAATTGGACATGTATGTACGGATGTATGATGACCTTGTAAAAGATGAGAATGACAACCCAACCATAGGTATATTGCTTTGCACCGAGACCGATAAGGTGATGGCTAAATATTCTGTCCTTAACGGTAGTGAGCAACTTTTTGCTGCCAAATATATGGCCTATATGCCGACGGAAGAAGAGTTGAGCAGGGAAATAGAACAGCAAAAACGTTTCTTCTTGGAACAACACGGAAAGGAGGAATGATATGGGGATAGATCATGTAAAATGGGTTAGGCTCGGAGATTATATCGAGCAATGTGATGAAAGGAATCACAATAATAAATATGATATAGAGGCTATCAAAGGGATTAGTACCAGTAAAACTTTTATTGATACTAAAGCCAATCTTGATGGTGTACCTTTACAATCATATAAATTGGTTGCACCTAGATATTTTGCATATGTTCCTGACACGTCAAGACGAGGAGATAAAGTTGCCTTGGCTTTTAATGACAGTTCTTGTACATATTTGATTTCCTCGATATATTGCGTATTTAAGGTCTCTGTTTTGGACAAATTAAGTCCAGAATATTTGTACCTATTTTTCCTTCGCCCGGAACTTGATCGATATGCCCGATACAATTCGTGGGGAAGCGCACGAGAAGTGTTCTCGTGGGGAGATATGTGCAATACAATGATTCCTCTTCCATCCATTACCGAACAACAAAAAGTGGTGAATGCGTGGAAAGCTTTTCGGGAAATCAAAGAACAAAACGAGGCTAAGGCTGCTTCGCTTATGCAACTCTGCCAGAGCTATATTCAAGAATTGAGCCATAAATATCCTTTGCAGGAGATTGGATCGTACATTGAAGAATGCAATGAACGCAATTTGAATGGCAGATTTACAGAAAAGGAAGTTCGTGGAATAGCGACATCGAAAGGTTTGATAGAAACGAAAGCGAATTTGGATGGGGTCTCGTTAAATTCATATAAATTGGTAAAGCCTAAAGAAATCGCTTTTGTACCCGACACCTCTCGTCGTGGAGATAAAATGAGTTTAGGATTGAACGATTCAGATAAAACTTATATTGTTTCATCTATTTCGTCTGTATTCAACGTGGATGAAAAAAATATTTTACCAAATTTTCTTTACCTATGGTTCTGCCGTCCAGAATTTGACCGATATGCCCGTTTCAATTCGTGGGGAAGTGCTCGTGAGGCATTCTCATTTGAAGATATGAAACGCTGCAAGATACCTATTCCACCCATTGACGTTCAGCGTGCAATCGTCAATATCTATAAATGTGCCAACGAAGCCAAACAGATAGCCGAAGACGCCGATCGGCTTTCACGTGAAGTTTGTCCGGCATTGCTTCAACATGTCATACATTCTTAAACAGCAGCGATTATGGCAAACAAAGGGAAATATTATGAAAGTCAATTCGAGGAAGCAACTGTCGAACTTCTCCGCGAGGCACATTGGCAACATACATTTGGTGATGACATTCACCGTAAATATACCGACCCGCTCATTGAAGAGGATTTAAGGAATTTTCTCTCCGTTCAATACATAGATAAAGATCTGACCACCACCGAGTTGGACAGTATTGTCGCCAATCTACGCAATGCAGGCGGCCAGAATGACTATTATGCTCTTCGAAATACTTTTTTGCTCTATCGTGACGGCTATGATTTTGCATACAACGATGGAAGAAACAATCCTTTCCGCTTGGAATATATCGACTTCGAGCATCCCGACCATAATATTTTCCGCTGTGTCAATCAGTTCGTCATGGAACAAGGCCGCGAGAACCGTCGCCCTGATATTCTGCTTTTTGTAAACGGCATACCTGTCTGCATCATCGAATTGAAAAATCCAACTAAGCAGAATGCCACGATACGCGATGCCCATACACAGATTTGCACACGTTATATGCGGGATATTCCAGCATTGCTGAAATATTGTGCTTTGGCAGTTATCAGCGACGGAGCAAAGAATGCTTTGGGTACGACATACACACCATTTGAATTTTTCTACGAATGGAAAAAGATTGAGAATGAGGACAAAGCCGGAAAGGGCCTTGATACGCTTCGCACGCTCATTCGCGGAGCACTTCCACCAGAACGCATCTTAGAGATATTGCGTGATTATGTCTATTTCCCCGACCCGACAAAAGAAGATGACACGACTGAAATCGTATGCCGTTATCCTCAGTTCTTTGCTACGCGCAAACTGCGAGACCATATCCTGAATCATTTGCGTTCTGTCGGAGGTGATGGTAAAGGTGGTACATATTTCGGAGCTACAGGGTGTGGGAAAACTTATACCATGCTGTTCCTTGCACGCCAATTGGTTTTGCGATGCAGAAAGCAACTGGATAGCCCTACGATTCTCATCATAGTAGACCGGGAGGATTTGGAGACACAAAGCGGGAAACTGTTCTGTCGCTCGAAGCAGTATCTTGAAGATGAAGCTGTAAAAGTCTTTGAGACAAGAAAAGAGCTTGCAGAAGAAATGAGCACGCGTAAAACCGGAGGTGTCTATATCACGACTATCCAGAAATTTGCAGAAACCACAGGGTTGCTGACAGAACGCTCCAATGTCATTTGCCTAAGTGATGAAGCCCATCGCTCTCAGAACAATATCGGATCGAAACTATCCATACAAACCGAAGGAGAAGTCGATAAGATAGGAGCGAAAATCACATACGGATTTGCTAAATACTTGCGAGATGCGTTGCCGAATGCTACTTATGTGGGGTTTACGGGAACACCCATTGACGAAACTATACATGTATTTGGAAAAGTTGTAGACCAATATACAATGAAGGAGTCGGAAGATGACGGCATCACAGTTCCAATTAAATATGACCCTCGATTGGCTCGTGTGTTCCTCAATAAAGAACAGGCAGAGAAAGTAGAAGAGTATTACCGCCTATGCGCAGACGAAGGGGCAACGCCGGAGGATATTGCCAAGAGTAAGGCCGCTATGTCAAGTATGGAGGTGATTATCGGTGATGAAGATGTGTTGCGTCGGGTGGCCAAAGATATTATCGACGACTATAAACGCCGAACAGAGACAACCGACCGTCTGCAAAAGGCCATGATTACTTGTGCAGACCGTAAGATAGCATTCAGGCTATATAAAATCATGCGGGAGATGCAGCCCGATTGGTTCGAAAAGAAAAAAGCATTGAACGAACTTATATTGACAGCGGACGAAAAGAATAAGTTGAATGACATCGCATTTGTCAATATGGTTATGACCAGAGATAAGGACGACGAAAAGGAACTTTACAATCTGCTTGGAGACAAAGAATATCGTAAATTCCTTGATGCAGAATTCAAATCGGAGAAATCGAATTTCCATATTTCTATCAACGTAGATATGTGGATTACGGGATTTGATGTGCCTTGCCTGACCATGCTTTATAATGACAAACCGCTATCTAAACATACGCTTATTCAGACTATTTCGCGTGTCAATCGTAAATTCGGCACAAAAGAGTGTGGCTTTATCATCGACTACATCGGCATCCGCGAAGAGATGAAAAAGGCCATGAAAAAATATGGTGGCGAAGTCGGACCACAGGAAGATTTGGATGTTGCACATGAAGTATTGCAAAACGAACTGCAACTTTTGCAAGAGAGACTGTCTGGGTTGGTATTCGACCGTTTTTTCGGGAACAATGACCTTGCCCGACTTCAGTTTATTCAGGAAGCGGCTGAATATATCCTAGCTAATAGTGTTGAACGGAAAGGTGAGGTTTCTTTCCTCAAGCTTTTTAAGGAACATGTCAAACGCCTACGTTCTGCTTATAATATCTGTAATCCCGCTGGTATTCTGACTGAAGAAGAGGTCGCGTGGAGTCAATGCTTCATGGGAATCTGCTCGTATGTGAACAAAATGACTGCCGCAGAGCACGACACGGAAAGCATGAACAGGCATGTGGAACAGATGGTTCAGGAAGCAATTCTTGCAAGTGGTGTGGAACGAGTAATGAATGAAGGTGTTGAAGAAAATATTTTCAGCGACTCATTCGCCAAAGAGGTGGAAGATATAAAGATGCCATTCACTAAGTTCCAAATTTTATGCAAACTCGTAGCCAAAGCAATCAGAGCATACAGCCGGACAAACAAGATACAAGCCGAACATTTCCAGAAGATGCTTGAAGATACAATAGATGCCTATAATACAAGGGACAAGTTGACATTTACCAATGAAGTGACACAGAACGTGGTGAATGATGTATGTGACATTGTTTCATACAAAATCAATGGATTGTCGAACAAGTTGATGGACATTCTGAAAGAACTTAAAGCTGACAGTGAGAAATTCAAGATTTTGGGTATTACTTTCGAAGAGAAAGCTTTCTTTGATGTCCTTGTCGAAGTTAGGGACAAACACGGTTTTGAGTATGCGGATGAGCGTTGTATTGAGTTGGCAAAGAAAATCAAGACTCTGATTGATGATACCGCTGTTTATGCCGATTGGCTAAATAACGACAACCTGAAAAACAAACTCGCCAGTCAGCTTACTTATCTTCTTTACAAAGAGGGGTATCCTCCTCAATGGGATGAAGAGGTATTTCAGAAAGTTCTGGTACAGGTAGAGAATTACAAGAAATATGAATAAACTAAATAGAACAAGTTGACATGCAACCAATATACATAGATTTACACATACATACTTCAGAGAATGCAAATAATCTGAATACTAACTACGATATAGCAGAATTGGTCGGTCAAATAAAGAAACTAAATGGAGACAGTCCGTTTATGATTTCGTTAACAGATCACAACACCATTAACAAATCTGCCTATTTGAAGGCCCAAAACCTGGGTCTTAACTTAATTATTGGTGTAGAATTACACATTCAAAATCGGGCTGAGGCAAAATCGTACCATTGTCATATATATTTTAATGCTCCTATAGAAGATGCTGTAATAGATTCTCTAAACGAGATTCTAGATGAGCTATATCCTAATAAATTACCAGACCGAAATGACCCCAATACGCCAGATATCCAAAAAATCATTAATAGTTTTGACACATTTGATTTCATCTTACTACCACACGGCTCACAAAAACATGGAGCATTTAATTATAGCATCAACGATGGTGAAAATTTAGATAATGCTATCAATAGGAGTATATATTATAATCAATTTGATGGTTTTACATCAAGAAGTACCAAAGGGCTAGAGGCAACTCATCGATATTTTGAACGACTCGGAATATCGGAGTTCATTAATCTTGTGACTTGCTCTGACAACTATTCTCCCAGTATATATCCTCGTTCGCATAGCGGTAATGATGATGATTTCATCCCAACATGGATGTTTGCGCAACCAACATTTGATGGATTACGACTTTCGCTTTCTGAAAGTACAAGACTTGTGGCTAGTCATGAGAAACCAATACGACGAAGTGATTATATTGGGCATGTAGAATTGCAGAATGAACATATAGATGTGAATGTAAACTTAACCGAAGGTCTGAATGTCGTAATTGGCGGATCTTCATCCGGGAAAACTTTATTTGTGGATTCGTTGTATAGAAACATTCATCAGGATTTTGATGGCTCGAAATATACAGAGCGTTATGGCGTAGAGAATATGATTGTAGAGAATACAAGCGGAATGACCCCATATTATATATCTCAAAACTTCATAGCAGAAAATATTTCGGATAATAATGAAAAAAGTATTGATAAGATAGAGATATTAAGAAATATATTTCCTGCAGACGATGAGATTAACCGTAGTATTACTGCAGGTCTAAATAAATTACATGAGGTAATTAATGAAATGTTGCAGTATGTAGAAAAAATAGAAGACAGTGAGCGAACATTGAATGCGTTACCTAATCCAGGACAATTGATTGTCACTGGAATAGTGAAAAAGAATGTTTTGAATATATTGTTACCAACGGCTGAAGAAGAAAGTGCTGTTAAGTATCCTTCAAGTCAGTATAAAAGCGACTTAGAGGCAATAGAGTCTATTAGAACTTTTTTAGAGAATAATCCTTTGGTTGAAGATGCAAATAAAGAGATTGATTCTATAAAAAGGAAACTTGCCTTAGCTGCAAAAGCTTATACGATGTTTGATGATGTGGCTACGGTTGTAAAAGAACACAAACAAGTTGTAGACAGAATACTGAAAGATGAACTTGGACAGCAGCAATCCCGCATCACAAACAAGGATAGTTTACTTAAAACTGTAGGTGAATATATAAAAGCTCTTACGGGCTTCAAGCATTGTAAACAAGAGTTGATTAAAACAAAATACTCTTTTCAGACTAGAGAGATAGAAGCAAGAGGACATAAATTGTCTGTTATTAACAACTTTAGCTTTAACGAGAAAGTACTAGTAGATGCATTGAAATACTGTTTAAAGTCTAATATCAATACTATTGCAGATGTTACTCCGTGGAATTTGATGAGCCGTTATTTCAAGAAAAATCCCAATGTCGAATCATACAACGATATGACTCAGAAAGTATATACGAAATTGATGGAGTTAAATACACGTTCGTATAAGATTGTGACAAAAGACGGAAAAGATTTTAATAATTTGAGTCCAGGATGGAAAACGGCAATTTTGTTGGACTTAATACTAGGGTATGAACAAGATACTGCGCCCATTATTATTGATCAGCCAGAGGATAATTTGGCTGTGAAATATATAAATTCGACATTAACAGAAACTATCAAAGCTGTAAAATGGAGTAAGCAAGTGATTATGGTAAGCCACAATGCAACGATACCTATGATGGCAGATGCCCAAACAATTGTTGTTTGTGAAAACGATGGAAACAAGATAACCATTCGCTCTGCATCATTAGAAAGCGAGGTCTTCGGACAAAAAGTATTGGACTATATTGCTGATCAGACTGATGGTGGTAGGACATCAATCAAAAAAAGAGTCAAGAAGTATAATTTTAAAAAATACAATTAATATGAAACTGAAATTCAATAAAACAGAGGACGGTGATATTGCTGCTGTAATTCTTGATAATACAAAGCAGGAGGTGTTCTCGTACATCAAAATGATTGCCGCCCTTCTTGATGGACAGCCTATCGAATGTGAATATGGTGAAGGGATAACCCCAGAAGAACAAGAACAGATAAAAAGTTTAAATGATGCCATATGGAAAAAAGTACATCCCGAAGGAGAAAATGGCGAGATGAGTCTTTTTAATTAATATTTGGATATACATAGTAAACGAAGTAGCATCTACTATATAGTCATATATATGAAATATAATCAGAAAATGGAGAAATACCTTGCTCCATTTTCTGATATGCAAGTGCTAGTTCAATTATCTATTTCTACTTCGAATTTTAGTATGTTTTACTATTCGTGACGCTTGAAGTAAACATCTACGACGATATGCATCTTCCTCCTCGTCAGGTCTTCGACCATCCCAAGGGAGGTCTGAGGTCGAACCTCCACCACCAGAGGAAATCGGTACAGGCTGGCCACCAATGAGTGCATCGGCAACGGCAAAAATCAGGTTGCGAATAGATGGTATAGCCAGCTGTTCAAGCAGTATATTCAGTTCTGATTTCAAACTTTCGTTTGTGTCAGAAAGGGATTTATACTCCCGTCTCAGCTGATAAAGTTCCCCATAGTCCGCCAATACATTGCGCTGGGCGGCTTCAACCTGTCGTGCCGCATCATTTCTGTACAGGGATTCTATCTTGCGGACAATCTCGGTAAAATGTTTCTCTATATGTCGATTCTGCCGTTCAACCCACTTCTCCGTACCGAACAACGGTACTTTTTCGGTAATTTGCGGTGGCGTGAAATCTATCTTGTGATTACGGAACGGCTGGACAACCGAACGTACTTTTGTCGCATCTGCGGTCAGCCGCTCTAACTCTTGTTCTTTTATGTGGAGTTTGTCAGTCTTGTCTTCAAGTTTGGCCTGATACTCGGTAATGAGTTTCTGTATATCCGCTTTTTGCGCTTCATACCTGTCAAGTGTAATCCTGCCTGAAGCCAGTTCCTTTTCCGCCTCTTCAAGCTGCAGCCTATAACTGAAAATATTTGATTCCAAATGCCGCATCATGGATTGAAGTCCCTTGACAGCTTTCTCAGCCTGTTTGGCTTCCTTGGTCAGTTTGCGGATATAGTCGCGCTTGTGCAGGTGTTGCACATTGCGCCCGTCAATACTGTCCCCACGTTCCAGTCCGTACTTGCTGCCGACATCTTCATATAGTGAAGTGTGCATTTCTTTTAATATCCGACCATATTCAAAGCGATCTTTCCCGAACTTTGCCGACCACATCACACACTCCCTTCCGCTTTTGGGGCGAATACCGACCGGAACAATCAAGGCATGGATATGCGGACTGCTCTCGTCAAGATGTACTTGAAACCCGACAATGTTTTCCTGTCCGTATCTGTTGGTACACCAGTCATAGACATCCTTTGCCCAATCTTCGATTTCTTTGCAACGGTACAGGTGACTGTTATCCGCTCCTTTCTCCAGATTGACGGACTGGTTTCCGAATGCCATCTCAAGTGTACGGTCATGATTACCCCCGAAGACAAATTTCGCACAACAATTCGGTTGAATCTTACTGTCCGGCTTGAAAGGCTTCCAACCTAACTCGGCCAGTCGTTCCTGTAAACGGACTTCAAGCGTTTTCTCTTGATAGCCTAACGGATGAGCTTTCCCATCTGGCCCGATCTCGAAATTCAACTTCATTCTGGTCTTGTCGTAGTGATTGGTCGGATCCTGATTCTTTCTGTCAATCTTGTCGTCATTCCAACGCCTTTCGTTTTCATTCGCCTCTGCTGTGCCAAACGACTTCCCTGCTTCAACATGCATGGCCTGTTTAATATCTGTGTTCATATAGGGTATTCTTTTGATAAATGATTAATATTTGAGCTTGCTCTTGTGCCAGTCCGCTCTGCGGGACAATGACCGGATTTTATTGCCGCCAGGCAAAAAGTCCTTATTGTGTTAAGGACTTTTTATAAATCCACGGAACAAGTTCCTTTACTATTCAATAAGTTCCAGATCCAGTTCATCAATGAGCAGCTGCAAAGCCGGGTTACGCTGTATCATCCTCGCGAGAATCATCTGTGGCGTGTCCTCCATCAGCAGGAAATCGGCGATGTCCAGCCCTGCCTCGCGCTGCTCATCGGTCGCCATCTCTTCCAGCAGGTCGGAACAGGTAACAGAGTTACAAATGGACTGTAGCATCCGAGCCTTGCGATGCCATTCATCCGTCGCCTTGAGGTCGGGAAAGAGAACCACCTCACGTCCTTTAAGTACCTGCATGGCTTCGCTGTTGAAACTGCCGTGCATTCCTCCGGTGGCGAGCCATACCAAATCGGGAATGAACAGTGCTGTAACCAGTGCCGTCTTCTCGCTTTCGACAATGGCGATAGTTTTTGCCGAAGATGAAGCGTCAGCCAGCAGATGCTCACCGAACAGGCATTGTCTCATGTGGAAGTCCGGTATCTTTCTTACCGAATGTACCCAGCTGACCTGATTGAAGGGCTCTTTGATACGGTGTCCTGTCTTGGCATCATAACCCATAATCTTGCCTGCCCGAACATTCCCTTTGGCATCAATCTGCCAGAATACGGTCGCACCGTTCCACATCTTGGATGTGCCAACCTTGTAGAGATTGAACAGCCTGTCCGTTTTCTCCTTGCCTGCCACAGTGGCAAGGTATCGGTACAAAGGGTTGATGTCAAACCTCTGCATGGACTGCTCTACCCAAGCATAGGGAAGAAAAGAGATCTGAGGTTGGGGGTCAGGTGATGGCTTTACTACCGGTTTTATGACTGTTGATGCAACATTGCCATACCCGTCCTGCCTGGTCAAAATATCCTTGACTGTAGGGTTGTCATGAAAATATTCTTTGGGCGTATAATGGTAGCCGCAACTGTTGATGTGGTCGCACTTGCCCACATTGTCAGGAAACGAAACCTGTCCTTCCTCGTCAATGTATCGGGTAAAACAGGCTTTCCTGCCGCATTTGGGGCAGACGGTCTTGCTTCCCGGTCTGTATTTCTGAAGGTGGAATCTGTATTCACTCATTGCTCTGTCTTTTTGATTCCTGCAAACTGAAAGGTTATCTGCAGTGTGCAGTCCTTGCAGTTTTGCAGGAATTTTCCGTTTCCAATGTCCCGAAACTGCAAGACCGAAGAAACTGCAAGCTGCAACAGGGGTAATTCTTTTGCAATCTTGGGGTGATTATTCATTTTCATTTATGGAATATTTGCCGGTCATACATGATTTTCTCGTAATGTCCGGCTTTTGCTTTCCGAAGAAGCCGGCTGTGGCATAACTCCTTGAGATAGTTCATCACTGTCCGCTCGCTGATACCCTGCTGCTCTTTGCCTATGGCAATGGCCGTCTTTGTATCAAAAGTATCAGGCAGCAACGACAGCAACACCTTCGGTGGCTCTTCACAGGTGTCGTTCGCCATAAAGGAACGGATGCGGACATATGAATCCTCGAAATAGTCATTCAGACGTATGGCGGTTTTAACTGATACCGTATCCACAAACTGAAGATGGCTTTCATCGGAAGCATAACGCAGGACTTGGATTATCAGAGCCAGCCGTGCCACGTGTACCGGGTGTTTCATCTCACGGCTGTCCACCTCGGCATCATTCTCTATCCGATTGATACGCTCCACTTTCCTGTTCCACCAGGCAAAAAAGTATTCCTTGGCTTCTTTGTCCATAGACAGCACATGAGGTATCCTTTCTTCAGCCTCGGCTTCATAGTCCAAGGCAAGCACCTTGTCCAATATGCGCTCCCAGCGTGTCGCAGCCGAGGATGTCATTTCTTCGTCATCGTCCCGGTTTATCCATGGCGATATTTCGGGGGATTTGGGAAATACGAACAAGATGCGGTCAAGCAGTCCGTTTTCCTCGAACCCTTTCCTGAGAAGCTCATGTACACGCTTGGTCTGAGTACTTCCGATGATGTTGATGCACGGATGTTCTATGTGTACAGGAACGGAATTGCTTACCCTTGTCACGTCCAAAGCCCCACCGCTCCATGCGGTAAGCAGTTGTTCAATAAGCTGACCGTTCGTGTAGCGGTTGGCGGAATTGAACATGCCCATTATCTCGTCCACCAAGATGACCACGCTTCGGGGATTGTTATTGTGTGTCAGCAAGAGCGACTCGGGAGTAAAGTCGGAGATGATGGTACGTTTCAGGACAGGCTTCCTTCCGTTTTCTCCTGCCGCTTTCCATGTTTCCATTTCTGCTTCATACGCCTTGAACAGGGCATAGTCATGCTTTCGGATAGGGCGGTATGCCGCCTCCAGCGGTGGTGTCTTGCCCAGTCCGGGTCTGCCTACCAGAATGACATACAATGCTCCGTTGCTCTGCCAGTCGCCTTTTATACGGATGCGGTATGTGCCGCCCAAGGCCGCAGACACAGCCGACAGCATGGCTGTCGCGATGAACTCAATCTTGTAGTTCTCGTATTTGGCCATATCGAGTATGATTGACTGTACGTTTTGGGGAAGCACATCCAAGGGGAATCCCGTATCTTCGGTATACTCCGCTTCCATGCGTATCCGGTTGCACAGTTCAAGCCAGGTGTTCCTGATGTCAGCCATTTCTCTTCTTGCAATAGGATGTCACACTATCAGACATGCCTCCCGTCTGCACACGGCGCACATCGGACTTGGCATACATGTTCTTGTTGCCGACCTTGACGGGGACAAGATAACCGCGCTTCGCCCACAGGTTGAGCGTACCCTCGCATACGTTCAACAGTCCACGGACTTGTTTCGTATTTAGCCAGCCTTCATCCGCTTCACGCTGCATGGCTGCTTTCCGCTCTTCCTGTTGCGCCATGATGGTGCGCTGCACGATGGACTCCGCAAACATTTTAAGGTCTGTGGGAGTGACTTCCAGTTTCACGTTCGCTCCCTGCTCGACCAGACTTTCAATCGTAATCATAAATATCAGCTTTTGAAGTTTTTGACGGCCATCTTCAAAAGTTCCCTGATGCCCCGCTTCCGATGGCTTATAAAAGAGAAGCACCGCCGACCCTCGGGAAAAGGATTGACGGTGCAAAAGTATATATGAATTGAAACGAATTGATATATAGCGAATTGTCTTAAATTGTCATGACAATTCAAGTCTGTATGACCACATAAAATGGCTTTGTTTTACCCTATCCTGCCATATCTGTTTCGTTATCCGTGTCAGTAATATCTCTGATTGACTTCACTAATGTTCGGAACAGTTCCCGGTTCTCGTCACTTTCAATAAGCAGTGCCGGCTGGTCTTTGCCGTCCTTGATGACATGCCTTGCCGTTTTCAGGAATCCGACAGCTTGCCGTATGGCACTCTCGCTTTTCAGCGTCAGCAAGTCCGGGAACTGCAAGGCCAGTCCTATGCTGTATTCCTTGGCTGTATGCATACCGGCAACCAGGCGCAACTCCTTCAATACATAGAACGGCAATGCCTGATGAACTGCGCTTGTATTGACGGTGACAAAATTGCGGATGCATTGTATTACAGCCTCTTTGTTTTCGCAGTCAAGATATTCTGCAAGTGGCCGTTCCTGTATCTTTTTCTTTCCGGCTGTACGTTGTGCTACATCTGCATCAGTTACCACATCTGCGATATTTCCATTGTCAGTTTTCATTTCCTCCGCTACAGACTGCAACGCCCATTCACCGATATTGCCTTTCCTGATAGCATCGTTCATGGAAAAATATCTGTCCCAATCGGCTTTGGTGCGGAAACCGTTCCTGATGGATACATCTATAATCTGTCTGGCAACAAAAGAGCAGCTTTGCCTGTCGGCGTTGTCCGCTTTCGGGTGCTTCATCTGCCTGTCTATCATGCCGACCATCGCCTCGAAACTCTTGCCGTAATACAGCCAGCTTAATACAAGAGGTGCGGATAAGGTTACGCCTGGCTCTTTGGGCTTGCCGCTAAAAAAGGATTTCACCCTGTTCCATAATGAAGTCTGTACCGAATCGTGTGAATTATTGCTTTCCCTTTGCTTCTGAAACGTCTCCACAATCTGTTTTGGCACAGATTCCTCCTTGAACAGCAGGTCTATATCGTTGAAATCATCCCTACTGTCATCGTTCCAGCATAATTCCCATTCCGTTTTGATTTTAGGTAGTTGTTTGAATATAGTCCGGCAGATGGCAAGATACTGCCTTTCGTCACCGTTTGTCATCAGGCGTGCGAAACGGCTGTATTCCTCCCTATGCGTGTTCTTCCACTGGAGAATGTCTGCCTTGAACTGTTCGTATGTCGGTTTATGCTCGTCCATATTCATGCTGCTTTATCTGGTTGAATATAAAAAAGAGTATAGGAAATGAGGGAAACGGTCAGGTCAATCCAGCAGGTTTACCAGCTCCTTCTTCATCTCGTCATCAATCTTGCGGTATCTGGCGAAAGCCCGGCTGCCTTCCGAGTGTCCCGACATGGAGGCAATCAGGTTCGGGTCTTTGACCTGCTTGTACAGGTTCCCGATGAAGGTCTTCCTCGCCGTGTGGGTGCTTGCCACCTCGTACAATGGTTTTGCCACATCCTCGCGCGTCTTCGGGTCAAGCACCCTGACCATGCGGTCGATGCCCACATATTTGAGGATTTCCTTTATCTTCTTGTTGTAGCCGAAGTGCGAGAACCGGGGAAGCAGCGCGTCTTCCAGATCCTTGTACCGCTCCAGTATATCCAGTGCCTTCTGGTTGAGCGGTACACGTACCGTGTTGGCGTGTTCCAGTTTGGTCTTTTGCGGGATATACTCCACACAGCCGTCAACGATATTCGCTTTGGTCAATTTATTCAAATCACTCACACGACAACCTATCAGGCACTGGAACATGAATATGTCACGGTAGACCGGATAGGTTGCACCCATTCCGCTCAAATCGGCATAGTACACCCTGTCCCTCTCTTCAAGGGTGAGATAGAACGGGTCGCCGTACATGGGCTGGGCAATCTGGTACTGGTCGAACGGATTGTTCCTTGTCAGCCTGCGCTTGATGCACCACTTGATGACGGTGCGTATGCGGTACAGGCTTCCCGACATGCTGTTCTCGGAACGCTTCTGCTCGACATTGCGGCGCAGCTCGTTCCGATAGAATACCGGGTACATGTCCACATACCTGTATTCCTCCTGCAGCCAGAATTTGAAATCCCTTATGTCATCAGCCGTGATGGAGTCAATGCAAAGATGGAAGCCCCTCTGGTGCATGACCTCATGGCGGAAACGCTCGTAACGGAGTACCTTGTTGAGATTGTCAAGATGGTGTTTCCGGCTTTCAAAAGCAAGCGGGGTTTCGTCAACATATTTTTGTATCTGGTATGACAGCAGGTATTCGGTAGCCTTGTTGCCGCCCCTTGCGTTGATGTCGGGATGGTGGTATTCCTCTATCAGCCCTTTCAGCCAGCTGCCGTCCACGCCACGGTGGTATTCCTTGGTGATAAGGTGGGTTATCTGCTGGATGTCCCTGTCGAAGTTCATTCGCTTCTCTTCCGATACCAGAGCCACACGGGGCTTGTACCCTTGCCTCTCCGCGCTCCAATGGTTGGGGTTGATGGAAAGTTCGCTTGCCGCCTTGATGTCCACATCGCCAATGTCACGGACACGGAAATAGACACGCGCCAGATCCGTCACGTTGTTCTTGGCAGATGTCTTTCTTATGAATGCCGTTACTTTCATATATATGTCCTTTTTGAATTTCCTAATTTATCATTTCTACCAGTTTGCGCTTCATGTCGTCGTCAATGGTGCGGTAACGCCTGAACGCCCTGCTTCCCTCCACGTGTCCCGACATGGAGGCGATCAGGTTCGGGTCGGGCACCTGCCTGTACAGGTTGCCTACAAAAGTCTTACGCGCCGTGTGGCTGCTGGCCACCTCATACAAGGGTCTTTGCACAGTATTGTAGCCGTGCGTGTCAAGGATGGTGACCATGCGGTCTATGCCGCAATGCTTCAGCAGTTCCCGTATGCCTAAATTATAAGTGTGTATGGGTTTGAACGGAAGCAATCTGTCCGCATTTGCATCATAGCGTTCCAATATCTTCAATGCCTTTTCATGCAATGGTACTCTGACTGTTTTTGCCTGACATTTTTTTGTTTTCTGCGGCATATATTCTACAAAACCGTCTCTGATATTGTCCCGTGTCAGTCTGTAAAGGTCGCTGACACGGCAACCTATATAGCAGTGGAACACGAAAATGTCCCGGATGACTGCCAGCTTGGAATTGTCACTCAAGTCTGTATCATAAAGGATGTTCCTCTCTTCTGAAGTGAGGAAGAACGGATCGCCGTATGTCGGTTCCTTGCATCCATAGAGCGCATAGACCTCGTTGTCGGAATACTTCATCCTCTTACACCAGTGCAGGAAGGTGCAGAAGAGGTTCATGATGTTGATGACGGTCGTGTTGGAAAGCGGCCTGGGCTTGTGGTTGATGAGCATACGGGGAGCGTAGAAGTCGGGATGCTCCTGACGCAGCAGGTATTCACTCTCGACATAATCCCGGAAATCGTTCATCTGTTCCAATGTGACGGTCTCCACGAATAGGGTGAAATCGCAATTGCCCAATATTTCCCGTTGGTAGTCATGGTAACGCGACATCTTGCGCTCGAAGCGTATGATATGTTCTTTGGTTCTCGTCGCACCGTCAAATTTCTCCAGATACTCATGAATACGATGGAGCAGGTTCGGATGGTTGCGCTCGAAGGCGTGGGCAGGGTACTGAACATCCTCTATGACCTGCTTCAGCCATTTGCTGTCCGCCTTGTCCGAAAAGGAATTTTCCGCTCTCTCGATGATGGCGGCTATCTGTTCGGGCAGGCGTTTCTGTTCGGTAGCCGGAACAGCCGTCGTGCGTTTGTAGCTGAGGGTGTCGCTATCCCAATACTTGTCATATACGGTAAGTGGAGAGACTACCTTTATGTCCACATTCTTCTCCCGAACCCGGAAACAGATGTTCGATGTCGAAGAATCGCTCTTTTTCAGATATACGGAAACTTTCATCGGCAATACGTTTTTGATTCACGATGCAAAGGTACAATAATTCCCGTATATGTTCCCATATATCCCGAAGAAACTTGAAACGGATTAAAACAAATTAAGATGTCTGTCCCGAATCTGATACCACATAAAACACTGTGTATTAGTAGTTATATTTGCACTTGTTTGGCTTTTCTTTTCACTTTAGACTTTTCAAACACTATATTAAAACTTATATTGCAGTTCCACGCTTCTTTTTACATCCGGGTCGTTCTCACCGCTATCTATAAATTTCCGTTTTATATGTTGCAGGCACGGGATGCGTGTGATATGGGGATAAGCATCGCTTTCGAGTTTCCGGTAAGGTGAGTAGCCGTCACTTTTATGATGCCCTTGCAACTGCCTAATTCGTTAAGAATAACTCTTTCAGAGCGGGAACCGTCATCGTAGAGCAGATATATCATCCCGGTGTTTATACCCACAACCACCCAGAGGTATCCCTTGCGGACTCCTTTTCCCTTACTGTTCTTTTCCGGGACGAGTATTTTGTAATAGGTTTCATTAGCTGCCTTATAAGGATCGCCCAAGGTTGTCTGCGGATACACTGATAAAGATTTTCGAAGAGGCCTGAGGCTTTCTCCATCAACTTATGGGCCGTGGGTTTCTTCAGCGTAAAGCCATAACCTTCGAAGTAGCTGATGATTCTTTCTACAGGCAGTGATTGTATGTAACGTAATTTTATCATTCCGGCAATGAATGAGCTGTCATTGCTGGAATTCAGGAAAGCCGAAGCCGGTGTTTTTCCCTCAAACAGGCGGCCGTCCTGCGTATAGGTGTGTATCTTGTAGACGTGCTTGATGAAGCGCATGGGGACACATTCATAGCGGACGCATATTCTGGGAGTGGGAGTAAACAGCCGGGCTTTATTGATGTCAAAACCGGGATCATCGGGATAAACGACATGTTCCTCCTCCTCCAGCTCATAATGCATGTCACGTCTGGCCCCATTGTTCTTCCTGGCTTTACGCCCGGCGGCTTTTTCCGCTTCTGCCTTCCGCCTCTCCTCTTCGGACAGAGCAGGCCGGGGAGCCTGTTGCCGTTCGGATGTGTTGGATACAAGTTTGGCGAGTCCCTTGGCAATGCGTTGTTGCTTGCCAAGGGATTCACCTTTTTGAAGGAGTGCCTCCTTAAGGGAGGAGACCTCTTTTGTCAAAGCATCTATCTGGACCAGAAGCCTGTTGTTGTCATCCCGTAATCCCTTGATTTGTTCCTTCAATAACTCTATGAGTTCATCCTTTTTCATGGCATAAAGATACGAAATATTAACGGGACAGCCATGGAGATCAGACAATATTTGTGATGTAAATTATTAAGGAACAAACGATTATGTCATATCCTAAAGCGTTTTCGCAGTCGCACGGACTTCTCCATTCAGGATAAAAGACAAAATCTGATAGGAAACCTCGTAATTGCCAGTATCGGGGTTAAATGTCGGCAGCTCAAAACTTCCACCTTCGAGACGCTTGTAGTAAAGAAGAAAGCCGTCACCGTCCCAATGCAGTATTTTTACACCCTGTCGGTTCTTGCCAAAGAACAAAAAGACAACTCCTGATATGGGAGACAAACCTTTCATCTCTGAGCGTATAATATTGAATAAACCGTCAATGCCAAGGTTCATACGGACAAAGCCCTGATACAGGTAGTACCGGTTGGCTGATGTTAGAGAATACATGGA
>OJJK01000230.1_pt1 | contig 31760 bp, 21 predicted proteins | sample 1596271 | NCBI WGS metagenome assembly OJJK01 (sample SAMEA4350142, study PRJEB24818) | metagenome | biome: human; feature: gut; material: faeces | place: Denmark | collected 2013-09 | reverse complement strand
CATTAAATATATACTTCATTTCAATCCTGTTTTTTTTGTTTTTTACTTTCCGCCAGTTGCTTGATAGCCAGTTCGATATTTCCCCCTAACTTCTCCGCCAACTGCATCACTTCCAGTTTCTCCGTTTCCTCCGTCGTATAAGTCAAATACTCCTGCATCGACACCTCCGTGGCATAGACCGCCGACTGCACGCCGCCCATCCCGAACCACACCTCCTTATACTTCCTCGATGCCGCATTTGCCATATTGATAGAGAGGATTTGCGCCTTCTCCTTGTCCGTCAGCCCCAGTAACTCCTGAATTTTCGAGAACTTGTTCATGTACTTGCGCTGGTCTAACAAAATCTTGCAATCGGAGTTATTGATAATACTCTCCTTGACAATAGGCGAAGAAATAATATCGTCCACCTCTTGCGTTACCGTCACCGCCTCCCCGAAAAACTTTCGGACAGTCTTGTACAGATAGCGCATATATTCCGCCATCCCTTCCCGTGTCAGTGCCTTCCATGCCTCCTCGATGATTATCATCTTTCTTACCCCTTTCAACCGGCGTAACTTATTGATAAACATCTCCATAATAATGATAGTAGTCACCGGAAAAAGGATGGGATGATCCTTGATAGAATCGATTTCAAATACCACGAACCGCTTGTCCAGCAAGTCTAACTGCTTGTCCGAGTTCAGCAGAAAATCATACTCGCCGCCCTTGTGGTACGGTTCCAGTACATTCAGGAAATTGGTGATGTCGAACTCCTTGTCGCGTACCCCCTTCGCATCCAGTATCGCCCGGTAATCCGTGTCCACAAACTCGTAGAAAGTGTCGAAAGACGGCACAAGGCTGTCATCATACTTAATCCGGTCAATGAACAAGGCAACCGCATTGGACAGTGCCACCTCTTCCGAGCGCGACGCCGGTTCATTGTCCTTCTTCCAGAGCGTCAGGAGCAATGTCTTGATAGATTCCTTTTTCTCCACGTCAAACACCTTGTCCTGCGTAAAGAAGGGATTGAAACTGATCGGGCTTTCCTCCGTATAGGTAAAATACACACCGTCGTCCCCGTGCGTCTTTCTCCGTATCATCTCGCACAGCCCCGAATACGAATTACCCGTATCCACCAACACGATGTGCGCCCCCTGTTCCCAATACTGCCTCACTAAATGGTTCATAAAGAATGACTTCCCGCTGCCCGAACCGCCCAACACGAATTTATTCCGGTTCGTGATAATTCCAGTCTTCATCGGCAAGTCCGAAATATCCACATGAATCGGCTTCCCGCTGATCCGGTCAGCCATCTTTATCCCGAACGCACTCGGCGAACTCTTGTAATTTGTTTCCTCGATAAAGAAACAGAGAGCCGGTTCGATGAATGTATAGAAACTTTCCTCCTCCGGAAAGTCCCCTGCATTTCCCGGCATCGCCGCCCAATACAGCGTAGCCGCATCCACCGTGTTATGCCTTGGTTTACATTCCATCAGCGCCAACTGGCTGCCCACATCGTTACGGATATTCTTCAGTTCCTCCGCATCATCCGACCACGCCATCACATTGCAGTGGCAGCGTACCGACGTCAGCGAGTAACTATGCGCCTCGTTCAGATAGAGGTCTATCCATTCCTTGTTAATCTGGTTCGACCGGCTGTAGCGGGAGAGCGACTGCATGTTTCGCGCCGTCTTCTCGAACTTCTTCAGGTTCTCGTTGCTGTCATCAATAAAAATATATTGGTTCACAATATGGTTGCACGACAACAGCAGCCCGATGGGAGCCGCAAAGCACAACCGGCAGTCCGAGCGGTCAGTCGATAACTTCTCGTATCGCATGTCCGTACCCACCTTTCCCGGCACATCGTCCACGTCCGAGAGTGTATGCACGCACAGCTTCTTGTCGCCGATGCGCAGCCCGTCCGTTCCTAACTCCATATCTTCCAGTGTCGTCGTATCTTCCAGCGAGAGCGAGAAATACTTCTCGATCAGTCCCGCACCCTTGTCCGTGCCCACGATTTCATCCGTTCCCAACCGTACCAGCCGGACAAGTCCCGAATCGTTCACGATCTGTTCGAACTGTCCCACCGCTTCCAGAAAGCGCGTAGTCATCTCCTTGTTCACCTCTTTCGGCACGATAAACCCGCGGCACAGCGATGAAAAATTACTTTGCATCCTTGCCCGTTCCTTCGTCGTTTTCGTCAGGAACAGATAACACCCGTGATTGAGGAACGGACGTTCATTGAAGTGCATCTCGTAACAACGGGAGAGGAAACTAAGGCTATTCTTATCCGTTTTCGGCTGATAGTTCTCCTTGATAAACCAGTCCTGCTTGTGTACCACCGAATAGTTCGGCAGTACCTTGATTGCTTTCGCCCATGTGGAATGTATCGTTTCATATTCCGGTGTGGTGACCGTGAACAACTCCGGCAGTTCCACCCGGAAGGCGACGGTAATATCCGCATCCTTGCTGATGATGCAGTCCCGTTCCACCGCAAGCAACGGGAATTTGCTTTCTATCGTGGCAGCTTTTAGTACATTTCTCATTTTCTTCTCTTTTTGAATAATTTTCGGGGAGTGATCCTGTTAATCAGGAAGCGGGGATGCTGCCGGGACGAGAGCAGTTTCATCAGTCCGTGTTCGCCGTATTTCTCATTCAGCGCAAATGTAGCCCATACCAGTACCGAAGCCGTGACAACACCGAACCCGATGCAAATCCACTGGTTGATACCCACCATATACAGGATGATAAACACTACAAATACCGCGAGCAATCCGGCAGCGAACAGGAACAGATATTGTGCTTTCAGTCCCTTAAATTCAGCACTTTTCCCAATCCCCTTGTTTAGTTCAAATTCCATTCTCTATTTTATATATTGTACGCGCACATTATATAAATTACAAGAAGAACGACCTCAAAATAGTAGCCGCCACAATCAGGAAAATACAAGCTCCAAACCAACTCGCGGCAACTTTACTCGTATCGGGATCGCCCGACGAAAATTTGTTATATACTTTTACCCCGCCAATCAATCCGCAGACCGCTCCGATAGCGTACACCAGTTTCGTCCCCGGATCAAAATATCCCGTTATCAGGTTCGTTGCCTCCGTTATCCCTGCTTGTCCGTTACCTTGCGCATAAGTAGCGCCCACAGCCACAAACAGAGCGGCGGCAGCTAAAAGAAATTTCTTTGTATTCATAAACACTTGTTTTTTATGGATGCAGGGCTGGATAACCCCGCATCCGGTTATTAATAATTGGTTACACAATATCATATATATTGAAGTCTTCCGGAACCTCCCCGTCAGCCTCATTGCCGTTATCATCCGTTCCGTCGGACTGTTCCTGCCGGTAGTTCTCCATGTGCAGGTTTATCAGTTCCGTCACCCTTTCCGCCCGTTGCGGGTGGTTGGCAACCAACTGCTCGAACATGTCCGTATGTTGCAGTTCCGTCAGTGTCTTTCCGGCTTCCTGTTCCTCCTGTTCGCTCACCGTTTCCTTTGCCTTTCCCAGCACTTTCACGGCGGCGCACATATCCTCAAAACTCACCCCCGAAGCCATTGCCCCCGGCTCGCTGCATCCTTGCAGTTCCTCGTCTTCCTCCTCATAGTCCAGCGACACATCAATATCCATCGGTGTATTGTCTTCACCTTCCGGCGGTGTATCGTTAAATACATCATCCAGTTCTTCGTCAGGCACTTGCAACGGATGTTTTTCCGGTTCGGCGACAAAAGTATCATCTTTTTCAACTCCTTTTTCGCTTTCATTTTCCGTGGCTTCGAGTGGCTTCAAAGTGGCATCGAGTGGCACCGTTACCGGAAGTACAAAATGGCTTTTCCCCAGAATCCCGGCAACCGGCGCATCCCTTCGGGGCAATATCGCAGCAGCGTTCCGCGCCGCCTTCCGTCGCTTCCATTTCTCATAGTGCAGATAGACCGCAGCCCATAGCACATACAGGATGGCAAGCCCGAACAGCAGTATAAGTTCCACATCCTTATTCATATCAGATCCTCCCTCTTTTGCCGGTACAGTTCGTTAATCTCTTCCTTGTGCCTTTCCAGATGTTCCGCCAATACCGTATCTATATAGCCGCCTACCGTTATATCCTTGTCCGCTATCACATGCACCAGTCGGGAGATGACCGCATGAATCTGTCCGCTGATGTACACGCACTGCCGTGTTTTCAGCTCGTTCCGTTTCAGGAACTTTTCGCCGTACTCCGACAGTCCCCGTTTCTTTCCCTTTCCCGTTTCCCGGTTCTCCTTCGCCCGTTCCACCGCTTGCAGTGTTCCGCCCGTTTGTTGCGGTTCCGTCGTCTTGAACGACGAGATGATGAAGTTCTCATCAATCTCGTCCAGATTGACGTCCTCTTTCAGTTTCTTCGCCATACGCATCCTTATTGAATCAGTTCCAGTATCTCATCAATAATCTCGTTCAAGTTGCTGCCCCTCACCAGTGCCTTGTCCGCCGGAAAGATAGTCGAGCGGAACAGCGCCTTGTGCCCGGCGGACAACTCCCGCCGGAACCGCTTGCTGTCCGGCAGGAAAGTTTTCAGTACCGACAACCCCAAGTCACGGATCACCTCCTCATACACATCGTACAGTTCCGACTTCTCCCGTCCGTCCACCATGTTCCAGAGCAGGTGCATCCCCTTGATTTTCGACTTCCCCGTAGTAATCAGCGTATCGTTCAGCACCACCACGAAGCGAAGCGTGCTCTCCATCACCACCCGGTCAGCCGATATAGGGGAGAAGATATAGTCCATCCGTGCCAGTGTGCGTACCACACCGCCGTTGTTGATAGTCCCCGGCAGGTCAAAGAAGATAAAGTCAAAGTCCGTGTCCGCCAGCTCCGCCGCTCTCGTCACCGCATCCTCCGGTGTGCTCTCGATCACCGGATACGCCTTCTTTTTCAGTCGTTGCACCTGCTCGTATGCCATCCGCTTGTAGTACGGGTCGTCCATTGCCATTTTCAGGTCACGTTCCCGCATTTCCACGATGCTGTGTTGCGGATAGTCACAGTCCACCACGGCAACATTATAATCCATTACATAGTGCAGATAACTTGCCACCAATACGGTCAGCGTTGTTTTACCGGCTCCTCCCTTTTGGGTGGAGAAAGCGATGTACTTCGGTTCCTTTTTCATACGTTTAATTTTTAAATCGTTCATTATTCAATTCATTATCTCAATACTTCCTTATCTCTTTACGCCATCCTTTCCCTGTTTCCGTGTAACATTGCATCACCACTGCACCGTTTCACCATCGAAGAACTTCACCGCATCAGTATTTCCATACGTCAGTACGACAATGCTTCACTACAACAGCACGTCAGTACATCACCATTGGAGAACATCACCGCCTCACTGTTTCCGTGCCTCAAAAGAATGGCGGCGCAAATAAACGACTAATTGAACTCCCCTGTATCACTTTGAAAATCAGTGGCATCAACTGGCACCAAAGTGGCACCGAGTGGCACCGTTACGGGTTCTTCCCCCCGTTTCCGTCCCCCTAACTTTGCATCGTTAAGCAGTCCGGGTTGTAACCGCCGCCCTTGCCGTCTGTCGCTAACCCTAATCTGACCGGGTACGGTCAGATTTTTATGTTCACCCGAACATAGCAAGCTGTGTTTTTTGCTGCACGAAACAAGTTCTGCCGCAAAAAACGCTTGCCCCTTTTCCGATGGAGAAAGGGGGACAATTACCTCCGAAGTCGGTAATTGTTGGGGGAGAGTGGTAGGGCGTAGATACTCCGCCGGGCTGTCACTGTACCACTAAAAAAATCAGATTTATGAATGATGAAAAAGAAAAAAGCCGCCGCAAGGGTGGCAGAAGTCCCAAGACCAACCCCGCCGTTTACCGCTACACGGTCAACTTCGATGCCGTCGAACACGCCCGTTTCCTCACACTTTTCGAGCAGTCCGGCTTGCGTTCTATGGCGCAGTTCATTGCCGCCCGTGTCTTCTCCGAAGAATTTCGGGTAGTCCGTACCGACCGTGCCGCGCTCGAATACGTCGCCAAACTCACCGCATTGTACCAGCAGTTCCGTGCCGTAGGCGTCAATTACAATCAGGCGGTGAAGGAACTCCACGTCCATTTCTCCGAGAAAAAAGCCCTCGCCATGCTTTACCGATTGGAGAAATCCACACTGGAACTGATAGAGTTGAGCCGTAAGATAGTCGAACTATCCAATACCTTTGAGAGCCGATGGTTGCGAAAATAAGTACCGGACAGTCCCTTTACGGTGCCCTTGCCTATAACCAGGACAAGGTGGACGAAGGTCATGCCCGTGTGCTTGCCGCCAATCTCGTCCTGCAACCCGAAGACGGGCAGTTCCGCATCGGCGACTGCATGGACGACTTCCGGCGGTGGATGCCGTCCCACTACCGGACGGAGAAGCCCGTTATCCACATCTCCCTCAATCCGCACCCCGACGATGTGCTCACCGACGAACAGCTCACGGCCATCGGCGAGGAATACATGCGTAAATTGGGATATGGCGACCAGCCCTATCTGATTTTCAAGCACGAGGACATCGAGCGCAGGCACATCCATATCGTCAGCCTCCGGGTGGACAGTACCGGCAGGAAGATCAACGACAGCAACGAGTACCGCCGCAGCAAGGCAATCACCGAAGAACTGGAACAGAAGTACAACCTCCATCCGGCAGAAGGGCGGAAGCAAGGTGACGACTGGCAGCTCACCCCCGTGGACAGTAGCAAAGGCAACCTGAAAAAACAAATCGCCAATGTAGTGAAACCCCTCTTGAAGATGTACCGCTTCCAGTCCGTGGGCGAGTTCCGAGCCCTGCTTTCCCTGTATAACATAAGTATGGACGAAGTCAAAGGCGAAGCCGGTGGGCGTCCTTACCACGGCATCGTGTACTCCGCACTGGACAAGGACGGCGAAAAGACCGGCACACCGATCAAATCCTCCGTCCTCGGCAAGACCACCGGCATTGCCGCCATCGAAAAACAGATGCAGCAGTCCGCCATGGCAATCCGGGACAAGCAACTCAAAGAGCGTACCCGCCGCATCGTTTCCGCCGTCATGCAGCACACCCGGACAGAGTCCGCTTTCCGCCGGGAACTCTCCGCGCAGGGCATCGACCTCGTATTGCGTCGCAACGAAGACCACCGCATCTATGGCGTTACCTTCATCGACCACCATAGCCGGACAGTCCTGAACGGCTCCCGTCTGGGCAAAGACTTCTCCGCGAATGTCTTCAACGAATATTTCAGCAGCAGCGGAGAGGAACTGCAACCGCAGCAGGAGCAGGCAACCGTCACCGGCGGTCATACCGGACGGCAACCGTCAGCAGACAGCTGTACCGATACCACCGCAACATCCGCCGACGGCGGTCTGCTCTCCCTTTTCTCTCCCGACCCCGTACTGCCCGACCGCGAGCCCCCGCTTCCCAGGAAGCGCAAGAAGAAGCGTCGCCGTTACGGACGTCAGGATTAACTCCATAACATATTGTATCACACTATTAAAATTCAAAATATTATGTCACAAGAAGATGATTTAAGAGGATTGGCACGGGTGATGGATTTCATGCGTGCGTTGAGTATTCTGTTCGTAATAATCAATATCTATTGGTACTGTTACCCCGCCATCAAAGAATGGGGAATAAACATCGGAGTGGTGGACAAGATACTGCTCAACTTCCACCGCACCGCCGGGCTGTTCACCTGGTCGCTCTACACCAAACTCTTTTGTGTGGTCTTCCTTGCCCTTTCCTGCATCGGCACCAAAGGAGTGAAGGAAGAAAAGATAAAATGGGTGCATATCTGGATAGCCCTCTCCGTGGGCTTTGTGCTCTTCTTTTTCAACTGGTGGTTATTAGACATGCCCGTGTCGTTTGTCGTCCGCACCGCGTTCTATATCCTCACTCTTACCGTCGGCTACCTCTGCCTGTTGGCGGCAGGCATCTGGATCAGCCGCTTGCTGAAGAACAACCTGCTCGATGACGTTTTCAATAATGAAAACGAGAGCTTCATGCAGGAAACCCGGCTCATGGAAAATGAATACTCCGTCAATCTCCGCACCCGCTTCTTCTACAAGAAGAAATGGAATGACGGATGGATCAATGTTGTCAACGTTTTTCGTGCGAGCATCGTATTAGGAACACCGGGCAGCGGGAAATCCTTCGCCGTAGTCAATTCCTACATCAAACAGCAGATTGAAAAAGGCTTCGCGATGTTCATCTACGACTTCAAATTTCCCGACCTCACCACCATTGCCTACAACCACCTGCTCACCCATCAGGACGGGTACAAGGTCAAGCCGCAGTTCTACATCATCAACTTCGACGACCCCAGCCGCAGCCACCGGTGCAATCCGCTGAACGCCCGGTTCATGACCGACATCTCCGATGCCTACGAAAGTTCGTACAATATCATGTTGAACCTCAACCGTTCATGGGCGGCAAAGCAGGGCGACTTCTTCGTCGAATCGCCCACCATCCTGTTTGCCGCCATCATCTGGTTCCTCCGCATCTACAAGGACGGGCGCTACTGCACTTTCCCCCATGCCGTCGAGTTTCTCAACAAGCCCTACGAGCAGATTTTCCCCATCATGTCCTCTTATCCTGAATTGGAGAACTACCTCAGTCCTTTCCTCGACGCATGGCTCGCCGGAGCCGCCGACCAACTCATGGGACAGATAGCATCCGCCAAAATTCCCTTGTCCCGTATGATTTCCCCCGCCTTGTATTGGGTCATGTCCGCCGACGAGTTCACCCTTGACATCAACAATCCCGATGCACCTAAAGTCCTCTGCATCGGCAACAACCCCAACCGGCAGGCAATTTACGGCGCCGCTTTGGGACTTTACAACAGCCGTATCATTAAATTGGTCAACAAGAAAGGAATGTTGAAGAGTTCCATCATCATTGACGAGCTTCCCACCATTTTCATCAAAGGGTTGGATAACCTCATCGCCACCGCCCGAAGTAACAAAGTCGCCGTACTTTTGGGCTTTCAGGACTTCTCCCAGCTCATCCGCGACTATACCGACAAGGAGGCGAAAGTAATCATCAACACCGTCGGCAATCTCTTTTCCGGACAGGTTGTCGGTGAAACCGCTAAGACGTTAAGTGAGCGTTTCGGCAAGATATTACAGAAACGGCAGAGCATGACCATCAACCGCAATGACAAGTCCACTTCCATCTCCACCCAGATGGACAGCATGATACCGCCCAGCAAAATCAGCGGGCTGACCCAGGGCATGTTTGTCGGTTCCGTTGCCGACAACTTCTCCGAGCGCATCGAGCAGAAGATTTTCCATTGCGAGATAGTGGTGGATGCCGCCAGGATAGCCGAAGAAGAGAAGAGTTATCAGAAAATCCCCGTTATCACCAACTTCGTGGATGACAACGGAGTGGATCACATGCAGGAGATGGTGCAGGCTAATTACAACCAAATCAAAGAAGATGTCCGGCAGATTGTCGCCGATGAATTGGAGCGTATCAAGAACGATCCCGCCCTCTGTCATCTGTTGGAATTGGGTAAGAAGGACTAACCCCTCAAAACAGGCAGGAGGAAAAAGCAGTTACTTTTTCCTCCTGTACAATTTCTCGTCGTCCTTGTCCATCCTTTCCAGTAGAGCATCCCTCATGCTGTCTATATAGGTGGTTCGGCTCTCCTGTACCCGTTCCCGCATGTTCACATAACAGCCCGACGGGTCTTTGATTTCTATCCCTAACATCTTGCCGAAGTGCGCCGCCACCTCCTTGATGGTCACCTTGCCGTCATTGAAATTTTTCAGCGTGTCCGAGCCGTAGATAAACTCCATCAGATGAATCACTTTTCCCGTCCATACAATCGGCGGCACTGTTTCTTCCCCTTCTTCTTCCTCCGTGCCGTCCGCGTTCCTTTGCATACCGCCCTTTGCCCATTCTATGGCGGCATCTACAAATGCGATGCCCCCGTTGGCGGACAGCTTGCCGCCCGTTTCCGTCCTCATGTCCTCGATATGGATCAGTAGTGTACGTAGGCAGTGTAGGGAAAAGTAGATGAATGTCACATTCTTTTCCTTCATGCAGAACTCATAAATCCGGTGGGTAAAATCACCTAACGCTTTTTCCAATTCCTCACTGGTGGCATCCCCTTGGGAGAGTAGCCGTACATAGGGTGTTGTTTTAAATTCCTCCATGTATTAAAATATCCGTAAATACCTATTTTACTTAAAATTGGCTGCAAAGGTACGGATATTTCAGAAGGGGCATGTTATCAAAAATAAGCATAATTTCATCATTTATGCTTATATCCAAGTACTTATTCCTTTTTGTACTTGTTTCTCAGATTGGTAGGACTATCCCCCAAGTATGTCTTACAGAAACGGTTAAATTGTTGGGGAGAGGAAAAGTTGAACTCTTCCATAATATCCCGGAAAGGAATATAGGGAAAAGAGAGTCGGTATAGGATATGCTCGGAACGTTTTTCTATCAACCAATGGTAAACAGAGACACCGAATTCCTCTTTAAAAATTCGGCGGAAGGTTATTACACCATACCCACACAAATCAGCAAGTTCCTGTGTACTATTCGCTTTCTGGTAATGGGAAAGTACAAGGTTCTTGAATGGAATGCTTTCATCTGTCATCGGATGGAAAAATGCTTGCAGTTCTTCTGCTTTATAATAACGGCTAAAGAGCCGGATAAGTTCCTTATGTTTCAGGTGCCACAACGGTAAGTCCCCTGTATGATCTGCTAAATAGTGGCAGACACTTTTCATAAAAGTGATGATTACTTCATGGGCACTCAACTTGCAATGATACATTCGTTGCTTTTCGTTTTGCTTCTTATGGGTATATAGATAACTAAGAATGCATTCCTCCGGACGACAAACCGTATTGTTGAACGAGTGGATAATCATACGGACATCCTTAATTATTTCACCTCGACAATCAGCCATACGAGGAAGAAAGAGGATTTCTCCTTCATGCAATACTTCATTCCGAAATAAACTTCCACTCAGATTTATTTCACCCTTTTGGCAAAAGAATATATAATTGGAATTCTTCTTTTCGCACACAAGTACCTCCCCTTCCCGATACTCCTTCAATTCGAACGAACAGTTATCCGGTGTTTCTTCGCAGGGTAATTTTCTTCGTAGATATAGATTGTCTGATGCCATAGATGTTTTATCTTATTGTCATTTTTCCTAATTTATAATTTTACTTCCGTGGAGAAGAGATTATAAAAGACTCTTTCTTCTTAGTTTGTCTCTTCTTGAATACCTTCCTAATACGGATTAGCCAGATAATCCTCTACCATCTTATCGATGTTTTCAATAAAGAAAGTTTGGGATGAAGTGACATCTGTAATCATGGCATTGGTACCTTTCATATAAAGATTTTCTCCGTTAATCTTTGTAAGCGTGATGCTTTTGTCCCAATGTTTCATCATATCCAAAAAACCTCCACTCGGACCGACGATGCTCCACCTACCTGTATTGGAGCTTCTGTAGCAAAGCTTTATTCCACTACTATTACCCACCAACGCGTAGTCATCGTAAATGGCTACCGGCATGCCCACACCTGCTCCTGGCTTTGTGCCTGTCCATCCTTCTGTCTGTTTTGTTACTACATTATAAATAGTCACATTACCGTCCCCAATAACTCTCTTTCCGTCAGTGGCAGAACGTTCCCCCACAAGATTGCGCAATTTTTTCCATCCTGTACCCGGAACATATTCATAGACGCCATTGTCAGTAGATAAAATATTTCCGGATATAGCACATTTCCAGGCACTTATTCCTGCCGGTTTATATTCCGGTTCTCCTAAGTTGCCGTCTTCATCGATAGGATATATATAAGAGTTATAGTTACCCCCACTTCCACTCACCAAAAAAAACTCGCTGATACAGATGCTGTATCCATGTCCCGAAAGGTATCCTTTATCGCAATACCACTTCCCGGTCTTTTTGCTCTTTTTTATATAAAAAGTATAATTGTAGGAACCTAATCCGACATAATCCCCATACATAGCGAGTGAACCAGTGACTTTCAGGATGCTACTATATTTGACTGTCGGAAACTCCACTGTCCCTTCTTCGTCTTCATACACCAATACCCCCTCTCCCCACGAGCCATCCGGCTGCTTGTCATACACCCGGTAGCTGAACTCTTCGGAAACAGGGTCTTTAATGGCGCAAATCAATCGGTTACCGGAAAAAGCACTGGCTACTGCATTGGGTATTGTTGTCAGCTTCGGTTCAAAAGTAGAACTCTCATCTGCTTTCAGAGTCGCTTTTAAGATTGTTTTCTGCCCTGCCGCCAAAGTAAGGTCACTGCTTACACTGCAAACATACTCCTTGCCGTTAGCCAAAGTAATAATGACACTCTGCCCATTACCCAACGTCTGAGGGGGCAGCAAACATTCAAAGTCCAGATGAAACACTTTCTGTTCCGACCACGACTGCTTCATACGAATGTTCCGCGTACCTGCCTTGTCATTCGGAACGCTTAACTGATATTCATCCGACGCATCCATAGTTATCGTTCCGTCCGCATAGATATGGTTGATTTGCGCCGTTGCTCCCATTACGTCCGCTTGCTCTACCAAAGGATCTACAATATCCACGGACAGAAAAAGCCGTGCTGTGAGATGGCGGAAAAAGAAGTCGAGCGTATTGGTGGCGGGAGATACCGCTTTGTGCGCCGCCATGCAGATGGCGGTTTTCAATTTGCTCTCCGAGGTCTGATCCTGCGGGATAGAAACACTTGTCCCTGCTGCGGGCAGGCTGCTGTTCATCGTCCCGTACCAAGCATATACATCCATCGTCGGGGAGGCAACTTTAAACAAGTCCGGCCATAGTCCCCGGTCGGCATCCGTGGCGTTCGGCACAAACACATTGTCCGTTCCCGAACAGAGATACTTATAAGAAGCGCTTCCGTTCCACCCGATAAAAATCTCGTCGTTTTTCGTGAAAGAGGTCCGGTCGTTTATGTCCGATACACGGGTCACCACTCCGGTATCTTCTATAGAGGCGGTTATCCGGAAACTCCCGTTGCCCTGTCCGTAACCTTGTCCACCGCGCTCCGTTTCGTCCGTGCAGGAAGCCGAAAGGAGAAGCAGTCCTGCTATCAATATCCGATATTTCTTCATATTCCAAATCTTATATGTGTACCTGTATAAATCTTATCTGTATAAATCCAAAGTCACCTGCTCCACAGTTCCTCCCGTGTCTGTTACTTCTTTCCACAGCGCCCATCCCGAATGATTCTCCGCTTCTGCATTCAGTGAGGTACATAACCCGGTGAAGTCTGTAAACGGGGTTATCCCTGCCGATGTGTCGTCCGGCGTGCAGCCTGTGGCGGTATTTCCCGACATATAGTGGCAGGCGCTGAAACCGGCTCCTGTCTTAACACCCGCCAACCACCCGGCAGCAGGCGTACTTCCGGCTTGGTTGATCAGTGTGGAAAGCCGTACATAGCAGTTACCCACCGTCTTGCCGGATGCCACACCACCCGCCAGTCCGCCGATACCGCTTCCCGCCGATGCCTGGCTAAAACTCACCGTAGAGGCGGCGAGGGAGGACGAACCTTCAAAAACGACGGAGTTCTGTATATTCCCGCCGCAGTAACCAGCCAATCCGCCCAGATAGATAGCTTCCGTAGTCGAAGTATTAGAGTTGACGACCGTTGTCTTGACCAGTTCCACCGAACAGTTCAGAATGTCCCCATCGGCTCTGCCCACCAGTACGCCCGCGTATGTAGCGCCCGATGACTCAATGCTGTAACCCGTGGAGGCGCTGTTTCCGGGAACGGTTACCACCCGCAGGTTGCTGATGCCGGACTGCGTATAGCCCACGATGCCCGAATATTTCTCTTTGATAAGCTGTGAACTGTTCTGCAAGTCAATGCTGATTTGCCACCCCTGCCCGTCAATGGGCAGTGTCAACGGGTGGGTGTCCGTGCCCACGGGTACATAAAGCTCGCCGGAGGCGACACCTGTCAGTACAAACGAAGCGGTCAGCTTAATAGTGAAGACACGGTTTGTACCGTCCATCTCATACCAGCCGTAGTCCTCATACAGGGAGTAGTCGGGAGTTATCCCGTCGGGCATCATAGGAAGCCCCTTGGCATTCCAGAGTTTGGTGAACGCTACCCAGTCGGTGGGAGAGGCGATGCCTTTTTCGTTGCCCGACATCTCGCCTCCTGACTCAGAAGTCCACTCTTGACCTACAGTGGCGGTTACTTTCCCGTCTTTTTTCACATGGAGCGTATAGCCCACGCTCATTCCCTGCTCCCATGCTGTGGGGGTAGCGGGAAGTGCTATATCGGTTTTGGTAAACTGCATGCTTGGGGTTCCATCCTGTGTATAGGTAATGGAGAGGGTGGCGGAGGCTTTTTGAGGTAATACGAAAAAAGTTGCCAGTGATTGTGCGTCGGCGGCATTGGCTGTTACCGCCGTACCTCCACCTGCAAGGGTGGCATTGACGGTTTTTGTACCCGTATAGCTTCCCCAGTCGAAACCGCTGTCTGTAAATGTTAGTGTCGCTGCCGCGGGAACATTGTTTACCGACAAGGCGGTTACGATAATACCCACCTCGCTTTTGATGCTGACATTTACTTTGGTCAAGGTATGTTTCAACTTGAATTTCACCTGTTCTCCGGCGGGGGCAGTCCGGTTCATCAACGGCACGGCGGCAAGCAGGTCTGTCTGGTCGGCTTCCGCCCCGGGCACGGTGTAGGTCAGTTGGGGGTAACCTGCTGCTGTCTTGCCTTGGAAAGACGGGTTGCTGCCTCCTGATGCAGCTTCGTCCACATAGGGGGCGTAGGCAAAGAAACTGATTTTATCCGTCGTGTTGCCCGGCCAGAATCTCACAGGGGAGTATGTCCAGCTTCCGTCAGCCTGCCGTTCCACCTGCTGGTTGTACATGAAGTTGGGTGTGGAGCTGCCTTCACTGAACGTGCCGTTGGTGAAGTAAGCGAATACGCCTATATTCGTGAGGTCGGCTGCCGAGCCATACTCTTTCGTTGCCCTTGTCTGGGGAACATCACTCGAAAAGCCTATCGGAATGGTTCCCTGCGGCGTATGCGGTGCGTCATCCTCCGCTTGGCAGCCGCAGAGTGCCGTCAGCAAGCCGAGTGCAACGGCTGTCAGGTAGTTTGTTTTCATCATCCTTGGAGTTTCTTTTTATTCTATGTTTTTCTGTTCTTTCTCTTACTGTGTGACCGGAAAGGGACATTCAACCCCGTCCGGCCTGTATAGGGGGTTGGAAACCGTTATTCAACGTCTATCCCTTCCCCGGTAGTTGTACTCCAAGGGGTAATCGTTTCATCCACCGTGATTTTGATGGTATTCAGCTTGATAGTCAGCGTATAGGTATGTGCCATTCCTTTCTTGAAAGTGTTTTTGGGCAAGTCCACTTCTTTCGTAGTGGTACTTTTCACGTTTGTGCTTTCACTCACTTTCGTTACGATGTCATATGTTATTTTCAGTTTCAAATCGCTTGCATTAGTTGTTCCGTTTCCGTTGTTCACCGGAATAAAGTAGAGCGCCTGTCCGGAAGGGAACAGCGAAGTGGCGTTGTCTTTATCGCTTACATCCACAGACGAGGTCTTGTAACCGCACCAATTTACATCAGTCTTTTTGTTAAGGAAAGCCGATAGGTCTTGGTTGTCTTTGAAGTAGGATGCACCGCCTGTGGCATCCGCCCAGTTACCATCCGAGAACTGGTATTTCGCCTTGTCTTGGAGTTTATTGGTTCCCGGCACCAGTTCCAGATTCGTCACGTAGATTTTTATATCATTGCCCAAAGATTGGTCGGGCTTTACCTTGATGTCCGCCACTTTCGTCAGCACATGGCTGAATTTGAAAGAAACGGTTCCCGGACTTCCGGCATTGCTCGTGGCGGTCTGGTCTTGGATGTTGCTCCGGTTATCGGTCACCAAATCCACCATGTTTTTCCAGTTATTGGTCGTTGTCAGGGCAAAGTCAAGGGTAGGCGCTCCCTTTACGGTTTTTGCAGACAACGTGATGCCTTTATTACTTCCGTCCATCGGGCTTGCTTCATAGGGTGCATAAGCGAAGAAACTGATTTTATCCGTTGTGTTGGTCGGCCAGAAACGGATGTTGTCATATCCCCAACTGCCTGTCGGGGCTCCGTCCGTCCATTTACCATTTTCGTTGTACAGGAAGTCCGGTTGGGCATCATTTCCTTTTGTACTCCAATCGCCCTCCGTCTTGTACGCAAGGAAGCCGAAACCGGCACCCGATTTTTTCAATGCCGTCAAGTCTGTTTCCGCCCCTCTGGTCTGTACACCCGTGTACACGTCGAAACCGATTACCGGATGTGCGTCCGGGTTCATGTCCGTCACTTCATTCTGTGAGCAGCCTGCCATCGCAAGGGCTGTCAGCACCATCATCAAATTTTTCGTTCTCATTTTCAGTCATTTTTTAAATTATTACTTAAGTTTCCTTATATGTCTATCTCTTTGTCATCCTCTTCGTTCCAGCCGTCCACATCGGCGTCCATGCCCGAACTACCTTCGGGTTTCACCGTGGGCACGGTTTCCCCGCATACCACATCAATGGTGATGCGTACGGCTCCCTCGCTGTCTTCCGACACGTTCACCTTGATGTCGTCAAGCTCTTCTATGAACTCCGTCTTCCCGTCCACAAGCTGCGCCTCGAAATACACCTCATGGAGAACGCTCTCGTCAAAGCCGAACACGCTGAACGTCGCGCTCATCATGCCTTCGGTCTGCGAGCCGGGCAGGTAGTCTTTCCTGTCCAGCCCGAACTGCTGTGTCATCGTCCGTTCCGAAGCCTTGCCCGAAGCAAGGAACACGGATTCCGACACGCCGCCCAGCGTGCAGGTGGCGGAACGGATGTTGTTCATCCCCTTGATGTGTATGGTGGCGGTTATCTCCTTGGTCAGTTTCCGGGGGGTGAAGCAGAGCTGGCAGGGCTTATTGGTTTCCGTACTCCGTGTAGCGGAAGCGCTGTAATTGCCCAGCATGTCGGCGGTCACTTCAAACCCTTCCACGCAGTCGGCGGCAAGCTCGTCGGGACTGTCCGTAGCCACTTTGCCGCTATCCGTCCCTTTGGTCTGTGCGTTCTTGGCGTAAGCCTCCAACGTATGGTGGGCATCCGTCCCCCGGAAAGCGATACTGCCGAAGTCGTCGAACGAACGGTTGAACAGGACAATGTTGTATCGTCCTTCTTTCAGCCGGACGGTCTTACGGTTACGGTCGCCCATCAGCACGGTAATGGGGGTACTCCCGTCCGTGGGGTAGAATACGGCGGTAGCACCGTAACGTCCTTCCTGTTCGCTCAGGCTTGCCTTGCTCCAGTCGGCGGTAAGGGTTATCTCCGCTTCATCGGAATAGGTCAGCTCGCGGCGATCGCAGGAAGAGAAAAACAGACATAAGAACACAAATACAGTCAAGGAAAAATAGGTTCTTATGTTCTTCTGTCCAAAAACAAAGCGTACACAGCGCAGCCCCTTGTCTCCTTGTTCCCTCGTCAACTTGTCAACTGTACTCATCTTTCCCCTCCTTTTTTCACCTTGCGGTTCAGCAGCCATACCAGCGAGATTTTCACTTTCGTAGGACCGAACCATGTATATTTCCCGTTCTCCTGCCAGAGCAGCGTCTGGTAGTTGTCGCGGGCGTGGTAGTGCCGGTAGTCGGTACGGAGCAGTCCGATACCGATATTATATTCCAGCCGCAGGTTGCGGGCTATCTCATGGGCATACCCGTAGCTGATGCCTGCGGCGATGAAGAACTCGCCCTGATAGCCGTTCTCCTTCCATTGCAGGTCATATTTGCCGCCTCCGGCATACAGTCCCAGGAAATGCCCGGTCAGCACTTCCCGATTCATCCGGTTTTCACGGCTGCCCAGCCAATAGCGGCCTTCCAGTCCGCCCGTCAATATCTGCAACGAGTATTTGTCACCGTCCAGCAGCCACCACGGGAACATATATTCTCCGTTCACCGACCAGCGGTTGGTGTTTCCTATCGGTACTTCGATTTCGATGTTCGGCATCAGTGCCGCATCGAATAGCAGGTTGGTTTTTACGGCGAACATCGGACGTTTTTCCGTTACCCGCACATTCCGTATGGCTTGTTCCTGTTGCTCCTGAAAACTTTTCATGTTTGCATGTGACGGTTCGCACGGTTGGTTCAAGGCTTCCGCACGGGGAGGCACAGGTTTAGGCAAGGCGGGCAGGCTGTCCGGTCTGACCCACACCATGCACACGGCGGCATTACGCAGGTAGCGCAGCAACCGTCCCTGTATGTAGCGGTAGGAATTTCCGCCGTCCAGCTTTTTGAGCAACGCCTTGCAGCGGTCGCTGTCCGGGTTGCGGTCGATGACTTGCAGCACCTCTTCCCGATTGGGGAGGTTCTTGTCTCCGGCTATCAACCGGCGCAGTTCCTTCCAGTTCTCACCTTTCGGGCGGGGATGGATGCGGTACTGGTCGAGGTGCGGGTATTTCCACACCAGATAACCTTTTACGGCGGTGGAGCGTTCCTTTGCCAGACGCTCGTTATACTTCCGGTCGCCGTCGGGCGAGGCGAAGGAAAGGATATTGATGGAGTCAATCCGTCCTGTCAGGCTCCGGTCGGAAAGAATTTCTTCCAGATGGCGGAGGGTACGGTCATTGTCCATATAGCCCTTGTCCACCACCGCCTTGTCGAAGCGGAAGTAAAGCACCATCGGCTTGCCGGACACGTCCGGACCGTGGCTGTTCTCCTGTGACTGCACGCCCGTCAATGCTCCCAGCAGTAGTCCGAAACAAAGGGCGATGCGTTTTACATTTATTATAGGTATGTGTTTCATATCTCGGCTGATTGCAGGTTTTTACCAGTCGGCGATTTTAATATCCGCCAGAAACGTGCGTGCCACTTCATTGAAGATGCCGACCTTATTGGCTATCTGGCTGTGTTGGATATAAAATTCCTCCGGGGTGGGCATATTGCAACGGATGGGTTCGTTCAATGCCTGAAGCACGTCCAGCAGGGATACTTCCGGCAACGGACGCCGCATGACATACGAAGAGAGTCTGCCTGATTCCCTGTCAGGCAGAAGACGGATAAGCTGTCCTTGTTCCAGCTTGTCGAACAATTCTTTCCATTCTCCTTCGGAAAGGAGGAAATTGGCCGATTGCAGGTCATTGCCCAAGGCAATATCATGCAGCACGGCTATGGCTGTTTGTGTACGTATAGATAACATTTGTGCTTTTACTTTGCCAGCCGTTACTTTCCAAGTAACGGAAATGCCCGCCTGAATTACTTTCCAAGTAACGGGCAGTGCTTTTTCTTTCGGGATAAAAAAAGGTGTTTTTTTATCGATTATTTATCAGAAAAGACGTTTTACAGCAGAGTAGAATGTAAAAAGATGCGTTCCGTTTTTGAGATGTCAGAAATGGATGGAGGCTTTGTGTGCTTTCCAGAATACACGCCGGGACAATATGTGTTTTTCTGGTGTGGTGTGTCTTTAAATAGATAAAAATGATAAGATTAACAGAGATATATAAACTTTTATTTGGATTTATGAAGGGAAATTTAGACCTTTGCCCTTTCAATCATCCGTTACTTGGAAAGTAATCTCACTCCTGCTAATAAACTTTTATTCAATTTTTCATGCAACTTTCTTATTTTCATTGCTCTTTATAATCGCTATAATTAATTCATCATTCGCTTCGTCCACCTTTTCATTTTCAAACGGTTTCAGATAAGTTTCCGTTACTTTGATGGACGAGTGCCCCAACGCTTTACTGATAATACCGATAGGAATACCCGAATAAAAAGCCAGCGTTGCCCACGTATGGCGGGCAGTGTAAGAACTTATTCCCACACCGGGTAACAATAGTGCCGCTAACTTTCCTAATTTGCAGTTGAAATCACGCAATGCTTTTTGATAGCAAGCATACACCTCTTTCTCCTTTTTCAACGTGTCATCTAGAATAGGGAACAAATAGCCAGAATCCGTCTCGTTATTCCGGTAGACCTCAAACAGTTCTATCGCTTCCTTAGGAATGCGCACCACCATCTTGCATCCTGTCTTGTGACGGCAATAAGTAATGCAATTTCCTTTGATGTCCTGTTTCCGCAAATAAGCAAGGTCGATAAACGGCATTCCACGAAAAAGGAACATTAACAGGAAGTAAGCAAACACACGCTGCATCTCTTCTGACAACACCTCCATATCAGCACAAAGTAGCGTATTCATTTGTTCCTCCGTCAGCGAACGCTTGGTCTGCGACTCTACCTTCGTATATACGTCATTGAACAGTTTGGCTTCATAATCCAGCACTTTTTCTTCCACAAGCCGATTATATACCGCTTTCAGCACACGCATGTACGTTGATACCGTATTCCAGCTTGCATCCCTGTTCCGAAGCCATGTTTCGTACTCTTTCAGTTTTCCGGTGGTGAAGACGAGGGTTACCGGTATCACTACCTCTTCTGTCACCTTTTTGCCTTTTGTAGCCTTCTCTTTTCCGGCATCCGGCATTTTTTCTATTCCATCTTTCACCTCCTTCTCGTCTTCGCCCTCGCCAGCAAACTCCATGAAAGAGTTCAGCGTCGAGCGGTAGGTGTGCACCGCCGGATGCTTCTTGTCCTCTTCCAGTTTCTTCATCACTTTTTTCATGTAAGGTGCAAGATATGTCACCTCCACAAGCATTTCTTTCTGATCCATAATTTCAAAGTTTAATTTCCGCATCGTGCGTTTCGCCTGCAACAGATACACAATGCAAAAGGTTTATGGATGCAAAGTAAAGCATGTCTTTTCAATGCCACTTGCTACCACTTTAACGCCACTCACTGCCATGTGATTTTAAATACATTGTACGTCAATTACTTACACCTATTTTCGTCCCGCATTATTATTGATGCAGAATAAATAATTGAATTGATTATGGACGAAAATCAGAATGAAGAAGAAGTATTGCTCGTCGCCGACAAGGACGACGACGGCAAACTCAAGGCAGTGGACAAATCCGCTGCAAAGGAAGGAATATGGCGTTTATTGCTGCCCTCAATGGAAAATCTCGATGACTTTTTGAAAGTGAACAAGCAATCCTCCATCTTAGAGGACTTTTTTCTCAATTTCAGGCATCAGTTCCAGCAGCCCACCGACTTTCCTTTCTACCGTATTCCCGCCTCCTTGCTGGATACGCTGGACGTGTTCACCGACATGCTCAGGCATCCCGAAGAAAACAAGGATTTCATCGACCTGTACAAGATCAATCCGAATGATTATCCGATACTGGAACAGGAGCAGGAATCTCCCTCCGAAACGGCGCAACAGTCCGTTGCCGGTTCCTCCACCGGACAATCCGCAGCAGGGGAACAGTCTGCAACCGGACAGCAACCGGTAACTGAACAGCAGACGCAGCCTTTGGGCTTTGAGAACCGCGTGGATTGGGAACAGCTCGCCCGTCTGGGCATCACGCGCCAGTCGTTGGAACAGAGCGGCGACTTGTCAGCCGTCCTCTCCGGCGGCAAGTCCGGTCTGGTCACCATCTCCACCGAGATAGATGGCATCCCCATCACCACGCAGGGACGCATCCATTTTCAGGAAGGGGCGGACGGCAAACTGGACTTGAAGATTGACTGCTACCGTCGCGAGCCTGCCCTCGACCTGCCGTTCCACGACGTACTGTTGGACAAGGAAACAAGGGACAATATCCTCGCCACTGGCAACGCCGGTCATCCCGTCCTTCTCCCGTTGGACGGCGGCAACCCCAAGCCCTGCCTCGTTTCACTGGACAAACTGACCAACAACCTCGTCGCCGTTCCGGTGGACGACATCCTTATCCCGATGGAGATCAAGGGCGTCACCCTCACTCCGGAGCAGCACCGCCATCTCTCCGAAGGCGGCAAAGTATTGATAGAGGGCATGGACTCGCAATGGAAAAGCAAGTTCGACGCCTACATGCAGTACAATGTAGCCAAAGAAAAGTTCGACTACAACTTCGACGGGCTGGACAGGAACCGCTACAAGAAAACGGAACAGCAGCAAAAGGCATCCGCCGCACAGTCGCAAGGCAATGCACCGGCACAGGACAACGCACCGTCCCAAGATAATGCACAGACCGCCGCCAAATTCTTTGTCCCCAAAAGGCTGCTCGGCAAGGAACTCACCCCCGAACAGCAGGAGAAATTCGGCAAGATGGAGACTATCTACGTCACCGGCATGAAAGACCGCGACGGGCAACCGTTCAATGCCTATGTCCGCATGAATCTCGACCGGGGCAAGCCCGACTTCTTCCGCTACAATCCCAACAAAGCCAAAAGTCAGGCGAGGGAAATCACCCCCACAGCCGACCACAAAACACAGGTAGCGGTGAACAACGGCGCAACCGACGAAGCCACCAGGCATGTGCAACGACCGCTGAAACCGGCGGCGGCACAACCGGCGCAAGTCGAAGCCGCAAAGCAGGAGGGGAAGAAAGAAGTGAAGAAAAAGAGTATCAAAGGAAGAAAATTATAAAAACGTAAAAACTAAAAAAGTAAAGTTATGAAAGTCATTATTGCTGAAAAACCGAGTGTGGCACGGGATATTGCCCTCATTGTGGGCGCTAAAGAGCGCAAAGACGGATACATGGAAGGTAACGGCTACACCGTTACATGGGGATTCGGTCATCTGGTGGGGCTTGCCATGCCCGAAGCCTACGGCTTTGAAGGTTTCCGCCGGGAGAATCTCCCCATCTTTCCGGAGCGTTTCCAGCTTGTCCCCCGTCAGGTGAAGGACGGCAAGCAGTACAAGGACGACCCCGGAGCAGTCAAACAACTTGCCGTTATCCGGTCACTGTTTGACAAGTCCGAGAGCATCATCGTAGCCACCGATGCCGGGCGCGAAGGCGAGTTGATCTTCCGCTACATCTACCATTACCTCGGTTGTACCAAATCCTTTTCCCGTCTTTGGATCAGCAGTCTTACCGACAAAGCGATCCGTCAGGGTATGGACAATCTGAAAGACGGCAGAGAATATGACAACCTCTACCGCAGTGCCAAGGCACGCAGCGAAGCCGACTGGCTCGTCGGCATCAATGCCTCCCAAGCCCTTTGCCTCTCCGCCGGGCGTGGTGTCTTCTCCCTCGGCAGGGTGCAGACACCCACCCTGATGATGATATGCAACCGCTACGTGGAGAACAAGAACTTCACCCCGCAGAAATACTGGCAGCTACGGGTTCAGTCCGGTACCAGCGACGTCACCTTCTCCGCCCTCTCCGCCGCTAAGTATGACCGTCAGGACGAAGCCGCCGCACACTTGCAGCAGATCCAGTCCTCCGGCACCCTGCAAGTGACCGCCGCCGAGAAAAAGGAAGCGTCGCAGGAGCCGCCATTGCTCTACGACCTGACTGCCCTCCAGAAAGAAGCCAACGTCCGGCACGGCTTTTCCGCCGACAAGACCCTCTCCATAGCACAGAGTCTGTACGAGAAAAAGGTCACCTCGTACCCCCGTACCGGCAGCCGCTATATCTCCGACGATGTATTTGAGATTATCCCGGATCGCATCCGCCTCTTGACCTCATACCCCCGTTTTGCAGCCTATGCCGCCACATTGGACGGTCAGCCGCTCAACTCCCGCAGCGTCAATGCCGCCAAGGTCACCGACCACCATGCGTTGCTCGTCACCGAGAATCTCCCCGGCGACCTCTCACCGGACGAGCGCACCATCTACGAGATGATAGCCGCCCGCGTGCTCGAATCCTTCTCCGCCAAATGCCTCATGGAGCGGACAGCCGTCACCTTGCAGTCTGCCGGTGTCACCTTCTCCGTGCGTGGCAGCATCATCCGGGTTCCCGGCTGGCGTTCCGTGCTCAACCTTCCCGATGAAGAAGAAGAAGACAATGCCACCCTGCCCGAACTTCACGAAGGCGACTCCCTACCTATATATAATAGCGAAGCATTGGAGAAACAGACCAAGCCCCGCCCGCTGCATACCGAAAGCACCCTGCTTGCCGCAATGGAAAGCGCAGGCAAAGAGTTGGAGAACGAAGAAGAACGTCAGGCAATGAAAGAGGCGGGCATCGGCACCCCTGCCACCCGTGCCGCCATTATCGAGACATTGTTCAGCCGCGACTACATCCGCCGTGAGAAAAAATCCCTCGTCCCGACCGAAAAAGGGCTGGCCGTCCATTCCATTGTCCGGGACAAGAAGATAGCCGACATCTCCATGACCGGCAGTTGGGAGAGTGCCCTTGCCAAGATCGAAACCGGCGGGATGGATTCCGACACCTTCCACCGCGGGATAGAAGTCTATACCGCACAGATAACCACCGAATTGCTCAATGCCACTATCTCCATAGCGTCCGCAACGGACAGTCCCGTTTGCCCCAAATGCAAGCAGGGGCATGTGCTGTTCTTCAACAAGATAGCCAAATGTAGCAATGTGGACTGCACCCTGAAAGTGTTCCGTGGCATCTGTAACAAACAGTTGACCGACAAACAGATCACCGAACTCGTAACCAAAGGCAAAACCGGTGTTATCAAAGGCTTGCAGGGTAAGAGCGGCAAATCATTCGATGCCGCCCTTGCTTTCGATGCACAGTTCAATGTTACCTTTTCCTTTCCAACCTCTAAAAAATCCAAGTAATGAATAAGAATAAGAAAAATAAGAACAGACAACAGTTCCAGCAACAAGGAAAGCAGCAGCAACTGCAACCGAAACAATCCGGACAGCAACCGCAGGAATTGTCCTATTACCGTTTACTACTACTTTCTTTCCTCAAAGAATCCCATCCCGAATTAGCCGGTGACAGCGACTTTATCGCCGCCCGTGCCGACAGTGCCGCCGAAGAGTATAGCGAATCTGTCTGTTCCGGTTCTACCCACGATGCCGCCTCCGAAGCCGCCAATCAGATATTGTTTGCCGGTCTTCACTTTTCAAAGTACGATGTCATCGTCACCGTCCTTTGGAACGAGTTCAGCGATGAAGTGCCGCAGGGCAGTGCCAAGACCCTTGCCTTGCAGCTCCTTCCGGTTTGTGAAGAAGTGTTTGCCAAATACCCCCTTTCCGATGATTTTCAGTTCGAGCCTGCTTTCGACAACCTCTATACGGAAATCACAGGTACCATCTTAATCTGGTTGGACGAGAATGGCATACAATAAGAAAGCGCACCTGAAAGACAATATCGAAGCAATCAAACTGGCATTTGCGTTGGAGCGTGAAGGGCGCACCGCCACCCCCGAAGAACAGGCAGTCTTGCGTGCCTATTCCGGTTTCGGTGGGATCAAGGCAGTGCTCAATCCCGCTTCCAGCCTTGCCGACGTTGCCCGTTGGACAAAGAGCGACCGCGAGTTGTTCCCACTTGTTTCCCAGCTCCACAGCGTCATCCGCAGCCATTCAAAAGACGAAGCGGAATACAAGCGTTACTTTTCCAGTTTGAAAAACTCTGTCCTGACGGCGTTCTATACGCCGCAGGACATTGTATCGGTTCTTGCTTCCGAATTGGGCAACTACGGAATTGCCCCGTCCCGTTTCCTCGACCCGTCGAGCGGAACCGGAGTATTTGTCGATACTTTCCAACAACATTCCGCCAAACAGCAGTCCGTTGAACAGCAACCCTCCGAGCAGCAGTCATCCGAACAGCAGCCCTCTCGCACCGGATTATCCCCAACCGGATTATCCCCAACCGAAATAGTCTGTTTTGAAAAAGACCTCCTGACCGGTAAAATTCTCTCTCACCTTCATCCCGAAGCCAAAGTAGAAATTACCGGTTTCGAGGATAGTGGGCTTCGTTACCTGAACCGTTTCGACATCACCGCTTCCAACATTCCCTTTGGCGATGTGGCGGTCTTCGACCCCTCTTTCACCAAGAGCAAGAGCCTTGTCCGTCAGCACGCTGCCAAGAGCCTGCACAACTATTTCTTTCTGAAGGGACTGGACAACATTCGCGAAGGGGGTATATTGGCTTTTATCACCTCGCAGGGCGTGCTGGACTCCCCGGCGAATGAAAACATCCGCTACCAGCTCATGCAACATTCCCATTTGGTGTCCGCCATCCGTCTGCCCAACAACCTCTTTACAGACGGTGCAGGCACCGAAGTAGGCAGTGACCTAATTATCCTTCAGAAGAAATCCGATAAGACAGAGCCGCTTACCGATGACGAACATGCGTTCATCGCCTCCAGCCCGCGACCGGAGGGATTCAGTACGAATGACTACATCTTTCGGAATATCCCCATCATCCATACCAAAGCCAGTGTAGATACCGACCCCTACGGGCATCCCGCAATGGTTTACATCCACGAAGGTGGTTTGCCCGGTATCACTTCCCAGCTCCGGAGCTTGCTTCGCAATGACTTCTACCGCCGGTTGAACGTACTCCTCTATCAACAATTCCTCCCGTTGGAAGAACAGCAGAGCAGGGCACAGGTGCAGCATACCCAGCCCACACGGTTGAATGAAGCACCGGAACAAACCAAAGAAGCGGAACAAGTACTGGCACCGAAACCAGTACCGGAGCAAACTAAAGCTCCCGAACCGAAAGAAGAAATCGAACTTTCCCTTTTCTCTCCACCGGTATTGAGCCTGTACGACCTCTTTGAGTTCACAGCAGAAGAGCGTACCCAGATAACCCCGAAACGTGGCAAACGCCGTTCCGCATCCTCCTCCCGAAAACAGCCCGTACAAGGCAATCTTTTCGGCGAACCGGCTACCGGTACAGCCCAACCCACCAGCAAAAAGCCCAAAGGAAAGTCCGTAGAAAAGTCCGTAGGGCAACCGACCGGACAACCTCGTGCGCACCAGTCCACTGGAAAACCGGCTACCGCTTATTCCATTTTCGATGCCCGTCAGAACAAGCAACAACCGCCGACTGCAACCATCGAAGACCAGGCAGCAACAGAAGCGGCAAGAATCGCCGCCGAAGAGGAACGCAAACAGCGGATGCAGCCCCGTCCATACCCCAACAAAATCCCGTCCCATTATAAAGACGGCTCATTAGTAGTTTTGGACAACGGTATCGGCTATATCCGCGACACCCAATTTGCCCCGATGTTCCACCCCCTCGAACTGCCCGACCGACAGCTCCGCAAACTCTCGCTCTATGTCGAAATCCGTGATACCTATCACGACCTCTACAACAGCGAAGCCACCGAGCGCAAAGAAAACACCGTCCGGCGCGACCAGCTCAACACGCTGTACGATGATTTTGTCCGTCAGTTCGGCAACCTGAACAGCCCGAAGAACATAGACCTGATCCGTATGGACAACGACAACCGGACAATCCTCTCACTGGAACGCTACAAAGACGGTCAGGCACTCAAAGCCGACATCTTCGACCATCCCGTAGCCTTCAACAAGAACGAGCTGACCCACGTCGACACCTCGGACGAAGCCCTTTCCGCCTCACTCAACAAATACGGCAATGTCAACCTCGAATACATGGCAAGGCTCACCGGCAAGACCGAAGACGCCCTGCTCGACGACCTCAAAGGACGTGCATTCTTCAATCCCCTGATAAAAGGCTACGAGATAGCCGACAAATTCATTGCCGGCAACGTCATTTCCAAAGCCGAAATGATAGAGGAGTACATCGCGAACCACCCCGGCAACGACCGTGCCTCACAGTCGCTCGATGCCCTGCGTGCCGCCTTTCCCGTACCCATCCCGTTTGAAGAACTCGACTTCAATTTCGGCGAACGCTGGATACCAATGGGCATCTACGAGAAATACGCCTCCCGTCTTTTCGATACCGACGTCAAGATCACCTACGCCGCCAGCCGCGACGAGTTCAGCGTCAACGCATCCGCCCGTGGCAACGTCCGCATCCGCGAACAATATTGCGTCAAGGCCGAGAGCCGCCGTTACGACGGACTCAACCTGATGAAACACGCCATTCAGAACACATCGCCCGACATCACCAAAAAAGTATTGGTAGGCGATGATGTAGTCAAAGTTCGCGACACCGAAGCCATCCAGCTTGCCAACAGCAAGATAGACGAAATCCGCAACGGCTTCAGCGATTGGTTGAAAGAACAGTCCCCGGAGTTCAAACAGCGGCTTACCGACATGTACAACCGCAAATTCAACAACTCCGTCAAGCCCAAGTACGACGGCTCCATGCAGTCCTTTCCCGACCTTGACCTCAAAGCGTTGGGCATCCCTGACCTCTACGGCAGTCAGAAAGATGCCATCTGGATGACCAAAATCAACGGCGGTGGCATCATCGACCACGAAGTCGGCGGCGGCAAAACCCTGATTATGTGTGCCGCCGCCTACGAGATGAAGCGTTTGGGATTGGCAAACAAACCGATGATTATCGGTCTGAAAGCCAATATCCACGAGATAGCCCAGACCTTCAAGACCGCCTATCCCAATGCACGTGTCCTCTATCCCGGCAAAGAAGATTTCACCCCCGAAAACCGTGTCCGAATCATGCGTGAAATGCAGAACAACGATTGGGACGCCATCATCCTGTCTCACGAACAGTTCGGCATGATTCCCCAATCCCCGGAGATACAGAAACAAATCTTGCAGCAGGAACTGGACAGCGTGGAAGAGAACCTCGAAGTCCTCACCCAGCAGGGCGAAGACGTTTCCAACGGTATGCTCAAGGGCGTGGAGAAACGCAAGGCGAACCTCGAAGCCAAAATCAAGGCACTCACTTTCGACATCGAGAACCGCAAGGACGACGTCGTGGACTTCAAGCTCATGGGCATCGACCACCTGCTCGTGGACGAGAGCCACAAATTCAAAAATTTGATGTTCACCACCCGCCACGACCGCGTAGCCGGTCTGGGCAACAGCGAAGGCAGCCAGCGTGCCCTGAACATGCTTTTCGCCCTCCGCACCATTCAGGAGCGTACCGGCAAGGATTTGGGAGCCACCTTCCTGTCCGGCACCACCATCTCCAACAGCCTGACCGAGTTATATCTGCTTTTTAAATACCTCCGTCCCAAGGAACTGGAACGTCAGGGCATCAACACCTTCGACGCATGGGCGGCGGTCTTTGCCAAAAAGTCCATCGACTACGAGTTCTCCGTCACCAACGAAATCATCCAGAAGGAGCGGTTCCGTTACTTCATTAAAGTCCCGGAGCTTGCCGCCATGTACAACGAAATCACCGATTTTCGTACCGCCGAAGACATTGGTATCGACCGCCCCAAGAAGAACGAGATATTGCACAATATCCCGCCCACGCCCGACCAGCAGGACTTCATCCAGCGATTGGTAGCATTTGCCAAGTCCGGCAACGCCACCGTCCTCGGACGTCTCCCGTTAAGCCGCCGGGAAGAAAAAGCCAAGATGCTCATTGCCACCAACTATGCCCGCAAGATGTCCCTCGACATGCGCCTTATCGACGAGGACAAATACGACGACCACATAGATAACAAAGCCACCCATTGCGCCGCCCTGATAAACCAATATTATCAGAAATATGACGAGCACAAAGGCACCCAGTTCGTGTTTTCGGATCTGGGCACCTACAAGCCCGGTCAGTGGAACACATATAGCGAAATCAAGCGCAAATTGGTGGACGACTACGGCATCCCGGCAGACCAGGTACGCTTCATTCAGGAAGCCAAGACCGAAAAATCGCGCATGGCAATGATCCGAGCCATGAACGAAGGCAAAATCCGCGTCCTCTTCGGTTCCACCGAAATGTTGGGTACCGGAGTCAACGCCCAGCGCAGGTGCGTCGCCATCCACCAGCTCGACATTCCCTGGACGCCCAAAGATTTGGAGCAGCGCAACGGTCGTGGCGTAAGAAAAGGCAACGAGATAGCCAAACTCTTTGCCGACAACAAAGTCGATATTATCAACTACGCCGTAGAAAAATCCCTCGACAGCTACAAATTCAACCTGCTTCACAACAAGCAGTTGTTCATCACCCAGCTCAAAAAAGGCACGATGGGTGCCCGTACAATCGACGAAGGTAGCATGGACGAGCAAGGCGGCATGAACTTCTCCGAGTATGTTGCCATCCTCTCCGGCAACACCGACCTGTTAGACAAAGCCAAGTTGGAAAAACAGATTGCCTCCCTCGAAAGCGAGCGCAAATCCTTCCACCGTGGCAAATCCTCCGCCGAAGCCAAACTGGAAAGCATCATGCAGACCGTCACCAAGAACGGCGACCTGATCGCCCGTATCAGCACGGACATACAGCACTTCCAGCAACGCGCCCAGCGCGACGACCAAGGCAACCCCCTCAATCTTATCGAACTGCACGGTGTCAAAGGCAACGACCCCAAACTCATCGCCAAAAAGCTCGCCGAGATAGAGGACAAATCCCGTACCCACGGCATATCCCAGCCCATCGGCAAGCTCTACGGCTTCGACCTTTTAGTAAAGACCGAAGCCAGCATGAAAGACGGTTTCGACTTCATCGAAAACCGCTTCTTCGTCCGTGGCGAAGGCAACATCCTGTACAACTTCAACGGCGGCAGATTGGCAAAAGACCCCAACATTGCCGCCCAGATGTTCCTCCGCACCTTCGAAACCGTTCCCCCTCTTCTGGAGAAATACCAAAAAGAAGTGGAACAGATTTCCAAGGACATCCCCATCCTTCAGGAAGTCGTCAAAGAAACGTGGAAAAAGGAAGACCAGCTCAAACAGCTCAAATCCGACCTTGCCGCCCTCGACCGCAAGATCCAGCTCTCCCTCAAACCCGTCAAACAGAATGAAGACAGCAACAGCAAGGACGAGAGCCAAACCGAGAACCAAGGTCACGGCATCACCCCGTCACCGGGCACACCTTCGGCATCACCAACAACGTCCCCCGCATCCGACGGCAAGCCCTACGTCCACCAGCCGCCTGACTTCCTTTCCGCCCCTCCGGAAAAGAAGCCCCCGCACCTGAACCAGCCCCCCGTCAGCTTCAGCATCAAAGATGCCATGAACTCGTTAGGCAGCAAACTCGTCATCGGCAGCATCCCCAAGCCCTGCAACAAAGACGATCCGGACACCGCCCACACCAACAAGTTCACTAAAGGCTTTAAGTTATAAATATTAAAGGTAAGAATTTTGAAATTGTAATTTTGAAGTATTATCTATAAGTAAATCCCCTTATTATTCTCCGCCTAATTTATAAAATAGGAGTTAAATAAGGGGATTATTGTATTCTAGAGCCACAAACTACTGTATCTCCTATTTGTAAATACCTTCTTTAATTTATCAATAAATAGGTCATTATTAAGGATATTTGCTACTTTTCGATAGCTCATTAAAATACCATGCGATATAATTACAAAAAGGTTTAAATTTTGCGATACCTTTTCTATTTATTGGTTGACGATATTTTTCAGCTTCTTTTTTCAACATTTTTTTTGTCCATGTTCCTCTTGGGTGTTCTTTAATAAATATATTTTTAGCTGCCTCCAATATAGTTAATCGATTATTTTTCAAGAAATCACAATTCAATTTTAACAATTCAATATCAAAACTGACATCTTCATTATCCGTAATAGCTCTAATTCTCCCTGACAATGAATATGTAAGCAATTTTTCACACTCTGGTTTTAAAGGATTTAATCGTCTAAAAGGAGTATTCATTCGAGTTTTATCACAATGCTCTCCATTATTTACACATACTCCTAACATATTTCTATATTCTAAAGATAATTGCTTATGTTTCTCAATTGAGTACGGAGAATCTTTATGTTTTTTTTGAGAAATATAATGCCTGTCTCTTATACACACTCCGAGCCCACGAGACCGTACTAGATCTCGTATGCCGTCTTCTGCTTGAAAAAAAAAAAAAAAAATAAAAACACAACTAATATGCAAATGACGTCTCGCAGTATAATGTACACATATAAGTGCACACGAACCAAGAATAAAACTCATCGACATCCTACAGAATGAAAA
>OJJK01000228.1_pt1 | contig 32584 bp, 28 predicted proteins | sample 1596271 | NCBI WGS metagenome assembly OJJK01 (sample SAMEA4350142, study PRJEB24818) | metagenome | biome: human; feature: gut; material: faeces | place: Denmark | collected 2013-09 | reverse complement strand
GATATATACCTCATGATATAAGTATTTTTAGGTTTATATGTAAAAATACGAATTAAGGTGAGATATTACTCAATATAATCTCTATTCTTTTCTACCATCTTCTTAGTGAACTGTATATTTATTTAGTCACTATGCTGTTTTTTACAGGAGTCATGATAAACGTAAATTCATAATCTCCGTAAGGCAACATGAATTCCGGTTCCGGCAGTGCGCTCCAACTATCGATGCATGCTAATCCCATTTGTGCTTTATCAATCAGTACATTCGTTAAATCAGCTTTTTCAATCTCATGCGAATGTCCTTGTTGTTTCTCCCAACCTTCATCCAGTGACTCGATAGTATAGTGCAGGGCAGAAGCTGAGAACGGAGCCTCGGCTATAAATTGCAGACCACTGCCGCTGATGTTCAACTGTTTCCACCAGCGGATATCAGTTTTAGTACCGTTTTCCTGTGGACGAATGTAGGGGTAGAACTGTTCGTCCACTGTTTGGTTGTAGATTCCCAGGTCAGTGCAATGATTACGGTTGCTGTAATTTTCTATGGGGCCGCGGCCGTAATAAGAGATTTTCTCATAAGGCTTCGGCATAACCAGTTGCATACCAAAACGGAACATATTGGATACTTTCGCATTCTTATCGGCTACCATCTTCTGATTTACTTTTACGCTACCTTTATTATTGATGGTATATGTGAGATATAATTTGGCAGAAACATTTTTCATGTCATATTCAGCGGAAATAATTACCTGTTCGTCTATCGTTTCGTTCTTCAGAGAGACAAGCCGGATATCCGGATTCTTCCAGGCTATATACTTCTGCTGCAATTTTGCACCATAATCATTGTCCGTTGGGGCACGCCAGAAGTTTGGAGTCAGTGCGCCACCTTTTTTAATCAGATTCATGCCGTTAACGATGTAGCGATCCATATATCCGGTAGATCTGCTGAACCGGATAAGAAAATTTTCTCCTTCCACAAAAAGGTTACTGATATTTTGGTCATTGACTTGCGGGACAACTGCCGGTGTATAATTATCAACGACATTTTCTAAGTTCATTGTAGGAGCTTTATATGCATTCACCACCAACTGGTCTTTGGCAACCACATGCCCCATAGGGATCAAACCCTCACGATTTTTCTGGATATAGCGGACATTCAGTAACCATTCATTGTTTTCATCCGTTCTGTCCCAGTCGAGTTTTAGTGAAGCGGTTTGTGTGGGTGGCACATTCAGGTTTTCTATACGACCGCCACGCACAGGAGTGCCATTCTTTAATAGTTCCCATTCCAGATAATAAGCTGAAAGATTACGGAAGAAATTCTCATTATAAATTTTAATTTCGCCTTTGGAAAGATCGCCCGCAGTGGTTCGGATATTCTGATAGAAATAACTTACTTCATAAATGTGAGGATTGGGGATGCGGTCCGGATTCAACAGACCATTGTCACTGTAATTAAGGTCTCCGGTTCTGAAGTTATCGAAATCGCCGTCATATCCATAAATCATCTTGCCATCTTTGCCGGTCCAGCGAGGGGATTGGTCTATCAGGTCCCAAATGAATCCTCCCTGGAATTTGGGATATTTACGAATGAGATCCCAATATATCTTGAAGTCTCCCAGAGCATTGCCCATAGCATGTGCGTACTCACACATAATCATCGGTTTCTGTTTACTGTCGTCTTCATTATAACTGATACATTTGGAGTAAACCGGATACATCGGACAATAAACATCCGTAGTGGAACCCGTATCATAAGCCTGCTCAAAGTGTATGAAACGGCTTGGATCTTCCGACTTTATCCATTGGTAGCAAGCCTCAAAGTTTGATCCGTTGCCGCACTCATTTCCCATTGACCAGAGGATGATGCTGGGGTGGTTGAAGTTACGTTGTACATTCCGTTGATTACGTTCTAAGTGGGCTTTCTTATAAGCGTCAACCTTAGCCAGAGTCGTTTCTTTGAATCCCATTCCATGAGATTCCAGATTAGCTTCTGCTACTACATAGAGGCCATATTTGTCACAAAGTTCATACCAGAAACTGTCATCCGGATAATGGCAGGTGCGAACGGCATTGATATTGAACATCTTCATTAATTGAATGTCCTGGATCATACGTTCGCGTGAAATGACATAACCACCGTCCGGGTCCATTTCGTGGCGATTGGCTCCCTTGATTAGTATCGGCTGACCGTTTACGAGGAGTTGTGCATTTCTCATTTCTATTTTGCGGAAACCTACTTTCAAAGGAATCACTTCACTAACCTTGCCGCCTTCTTTTACTGTGGCGCGGAGGGTGTATAGATAAGGAGTCTCCGCACTCCATTTATGTGGATTTTCCACTTCCATGGAGGTAGACACGTGACCGGAACCTCTGAGCTCGGTGGTTGTGACCGTCCGGTTCTGAGCATCGAGCAATTCCAGTGTAACCTGATTATTGCCTTTCAGATTCAGGTTGATTGCTAAAGAACCGTTTTGGTACTGACTGTCCAAATCGGGAGTTACGCGGATATCCTCAATGCGTTTTTTGTTGCGGGTGTAGAGATAACAATCACGTGCAACTCCATGATAGCGGAAGAAGTCCTGGTCTTCCAGATAGCTGCCGTCGCACCAACGGAACACCTGGAATGCGATGAGATTTTTTTGTCCCGTTTTCAGGTAGGGAGTCAGATCAAACTCTGCTTCCAGTTTGCTGTCTTCACTATAGCCGACAAACTTTCCATTTACCCATAAATAGATATTCGAATAGACGGAGCCGAAGTGGGCGATGATATTTTTATCTCTCCAGTTGGCAGGAACCGTTATTTCCCGGCGATATGAGCCGACGTGATTATCTTCAACGGGAAGTTCCGGCGGATTGTTCTTGCACCAGCCTTTCCGCAGTTTCCAGTCGAATCCTACACCGGAATAGAGGGGAATATCATAGCCGTTCAGTTCCCACATGGCAGGAATAGCCAGGTTATCCCAGCCTTTGTCGTTGAAATCAGTTTTCCAGAAGTCTGTGGGGCGGGCATCCGAATCTTTCACCCAACGAAATTTCCAAATACCATTCAAAGTCATATAATTGACTGATTTTTCTTTCGCAGCCTCGGTGGCTGCTTCTGTGCTTTCGTAAGCAAAGAAGTGGGTATGCATTGGGGCACGGTTCACTGCATTGACCTCCGGGTCTTGCCATTCGTGGAAAGTCTGTGCATTTCCCGAAAGCATACATATACATAAAAGTCCTGATAAAAGATGTCTTTTCATTTTGTTATAATTTACAATGTAGGCACTATTTTTATTATAGAATCGTTTTCGTCAAATTCCAGCTTATCAATACATACTTCCCTATGGAATCCGGCATTTCTTCCCATGGTCACAGCATCCGGAAATTTGAAACGGTGATAGACTATGCGCCATTCATTCTTATTCGGAAGTGGCAGTACAGAATGGTGTCCTGTACCGAAAATTCCCTGCTCAGGCTTTTTGCATAGTATGACTTCACTTTTAGATGCATCAATAGGACCGACCGGAGACTTGGCACGTACATAGCGTACCTGATATTCTGGACTGCGGGTATCATTTTTAGACCAGGTAAAGTAATAGTAACCGTTTCTGTAAAACACATGGGTCGCTTCGCTATAGTAAGCATCATTGTCTATCAGAATCTTTGTTGTATTTGGTTTGATTGACACCATATCTTCATTCAGTTCGCATACGGCCATATAATAATTTCCCCAATATAAATACGTCTTGCCACTTGCAGGGTCCGTAAAGACATCCGGGTCGATGTTCTGTCCCTTACTCATACCTCCGGGGCGTACTTTGTCGATCAGGGGGGTGCCCGAATCTATGAAAGGTCCTGTCGGACTATCGGCAACGGCTACTCCGATTTGTTGTTCTGCCGTATAATAGTAATAATACTTATAATTGCCATCCGCCTGTTTCTTCTCAATAATACAGGGAGCCCATGCATTCTTCTTTGCCCAGGATACATCCTTTAAATCCAGAATAACTCCTTCTTCTTTCCAGTTCACAAGGTCGTCCGAGGAGAACGCCTTGAAAGCTGTACTTCCCCAGTTCGGTATTCCATCAGTTGTAGGATAAATATAATACCTTCCTGTTTTTTCAGAATACAACACTTCCGGATCGGCGTAGAATCCCGGGAGTATCGGATTCTTTCGGATAGAAGCCGTAGATACATACTTTCTTTTATTCTTCTGCCAGTAGCTTTCCAACCTTTCTGCTTCTTCCATTGTCAGGTGGATGACTGCTCCATGCTTGGGAGCTGTAAAGTTGGTGGTTTTCATCACTCCTTCGTTAAAGCGTCCCAGGTTTTTTAAGTTTACGAAATCGGGCGTTTCAATGAAAGCGAAATTATGTGGAGTAACACTATATACGTCATACATCAATACCCATTTGTCTTCACCGATACGTTTCCATACGTTGGGGGCTTCACATGCTTTGGGCTCAAAATCATACCATCGCGGGTCGAACTCATAATTTCCGTTCGCCCTGTCCGAAACAGCATGTTTGATACCTGCCGGACCATCATGGGCAACATAAAACAGGTGATATTTGTCACCCACTTTCGTAATGTCTCCGTCAATGGCCGAAGTCTTTTCATTTGGATATTCGAATAGAATCTGGGGCAGTGTTTCGATGGTGTCGAATTCATCATTCACATAAACATAGTATAACTTGTTTGCCTCATTGCGGAAACGCATGGTGAAGTAAATCATCAGTTTGCCTTTTTGTGCATCGTAAGTCACTTCGGGTGCCCAGGCACAGCCTATTTCACTCATCCCTGCCGACATTTTATCGAAGCGGATATTCGTGCGTTTCCAGTTTATCAGATCCCATGATTTCATAAGTACCAGTCCGCGGTTATTTCCCCAGCCATATTTGCTGTCCCGTTCCCATTGGGTGGTCCGGTAGCCGTCTCTTTGCGCAAAGACGTGTAAATCTGTCATTGCAAGATAGAAAGCTCCGTCCGGTCCGCGATAGATATGCGGGTCACGTATTCCTCGTTGATAAGCAATCGTATCCCCGGCAATCACCGGTTCACCATCGTTCAAGGCTGTAAAAGTGTATCCGTCATGACTGACAGCCATGTACAGGCCGTGAGTTTCATCTTTATGAAAAACCATCAGATACGCACTCATGTCTTTCTCTTGCGGAACGGCATTCCGGTAACGGAATTGACTGAACCCGGCATCTCCTTTTCCGCAAGAAAGCAACCCTGCACGCAAAGCAAAGAATCCTTTGTATTTATTATGGTGCATATACGAGACGTCTACATCTTCTGCCAATACAGTCCAGGCATTACCGTCTTTGCTGACCATCATTTTCACTTTATTCCCCTGATTTAGCAATTTCACCTTAAAGTTTCGTCCTATCTTATTGGGAATTGTTTCGGTCTGTTCCGCATTTCTATATACAGTGAAGTTCTTCCCGTCAGATACCACGCCTGCAAAAGCCTTTTCATTGTAGAAGAGCACTAATCCAGCTTTATTGCCTTTGCCTACCTGTACATCGACCTGGGTTTCGTAACATTTATCTTCGGGTGTAACGAGCAGCAAACGACCGTCAGCCGGTGAACTGCCTTTAGCATTCATCCGTAGTGTATTATTCTTGAAGGAGAGCTGACCGGGAGCATACTCTTTCCAGAAAGTCCACTGCATGCCTAAACTTGTTTCCGTAAAATCATCATTCAGATTTAATCCGTGTTTGATGTTCGGATCAGAGAGTAGGGATGTGGCAGTCTTGGTGGGGCAGAACCATCCATCCGGACTATATTCCATTGGCTCAATCAAAGTCTGCCGTCCCAGTGTGTGATAACCTTTCGCATAAGCATGATACACCATCCACCAATTGCCGTTGACATCATCTATCAGTGTGCCATGACCTTTTGACCACCAGTTGTCGGTAGCACTGTACGTATGTACCACCGGATTGTAAGGAGAGTTCTCCCAGGGGCCGAAGATACTTTTGGAACGCGCCATCACGCACATGTGACTGGTGGCAGGTCCGGCTGTACCTCCTTCGGCGGAAGTCATATAATAATAGCCATCCTTGAATAGAAGTTTGGGAGATTCCAGATACATATCATCTCCTTCTGTTTCCCAGTTTTTGGGATATACCCATCCGTCATAAACCTTCTTGTTTTCACCTGTTATTTTCAGCCCGTCATCGCTCAGTGGTGCCACCCAACCATTATTGGTAAAAAGATAACGGTGTCCGTCTTCACCCACTACATGTCCCGGGTCAATTCCCCTGACATCCAGCTTTACAGGCTTACTCCACGGACCGCGGATGTTGTCGGCATAAATGACGTAATTTTCGCCTTTGGAAGTAGGGTAGTAGATGTAATACTTATCTTTATATTTCAGCAAATCGGGAGCCATGGCCGAACCTTCGTATTCGGGGCATGCACGACACACAGGTTCCCAGTTCACCAGGTCTTTTGAATGCCAGATTAAAAATCCCGGTGCATAGAAGAAAGGGGAGTGAGTCATGTAATAATCTTCCCCCTCGCGCATGATGGAAGGGTCGGGATAATCACCCGGCAAAATCACTTTCGGATATTCCTGTGCATCTGTCGGCATTGCCGTTAAGGCAAGTAAAATAAGTAGTAAGAGTTGTTTCATGATATACATCTGTACTAAAATTATATTTAAAGTTATTATCTGTTTTCGGTTCCTTTTGTTAATACGAATTGAGAATGAATTGCACTTACTGCCAATCAAAATAATATGGTTATCATTTGTTTTTCCGGTGGAAAATGTATCTTTGATAGCAATTGGAATGAGTGACAAATCGCTTTCATTCGTAGTTTATTGAAATAATCAATAGATACTTCATGATGAAAAAGACATTATTAACGTTGGTATGTACCTTTGTTGCTTTATGTGCATCCGCCCAAAATACCTTTCAGTTGAAGACTTCGGGCACAGATCCGCAATTATTGGTGGTTCAATATTCCGGTGAGGACAAACCCGAAAAAGGAAAGAAGTTCTTATTTAATATTTCCGTAAACGGTACTCTTCTTTATACGGAAGGATTAAACCGAAACCGTCACGGACTGTTTGAGGTAGTATATCCCATTCCGGATTCTGTTTTGCAGGGCAAGTCTTCCGCACTTGTTCGTTTTGAAGCATATGACGAGACGGCATCCGTGGGCAAGATTTATGATGTTTCCATAGTTCGTCAAAAGTTGGAAACCGGAATCTTTACCGACAGAAAGAACTGGCAGGGCTTGGCTAAAGACTGGACGTGTTCTTCTGATGGCACTTTTATTTATACGGAACCGGATGGGCCTCAACATCCTTATGTCAATCAGTCCGTCATTGATCTGATGTCTTATTACGCTCTGGAAGTTAATCTGAAACTGACTGGTGTGGACAATATTCCTGTGGAAGTTTTTGCTTCCGCCAAGAATCTGAAAGCAGGAACGGACCTGGACAAGGAAAATAGATACGATACCCGGCGTGCCCGTTTCACTCTGCAAAGGCAGAAGAATGGAGAGTGCAGGTTACTTATTCCTTTTTCCGTTTTTGATACTCCCAAAGCGTCACAGAACACCATCCGGCGTATAAAGTCCATCGCCTTCCGCCTGTCCGGTGAAGGTGGGGGCAAAGTTAAAGTACTTTCCACCCGATTGCTGGAAGGAAATTCTGTGAAAACAACAGCCGACTGTTATTCAAGACCCGGTGAACCCGGCGATACCATTATTTATCCGGTGACCGTCACCAATTGCGAACCGACATCGCAGTCTGTTTACTTTTCCATTCAGAAATATGGTTGGGAGGCTTTTCCTGTCACCGTTGAACCTGTACAGTTGGAATTAGCCTCCGGTGAAACCCGGAAAGTGAATGTATGCGTGATAGTTCCACCGGGTATCCCTGCCGGAGGGAGGGAAAAACAAACTTTGCAGATTCTTCCTTCTGCCAATCCGGCCGCAGTCCAGATATTAACGTTTACCACCCTGCGTAGCATGCCGCATCCGTTTACCATCCATACGGCTGAAGGATGGGATGAAGTGCGAAGGAAAGCTGAAAATTACGACTGGGCGAAAGACCGCAAAGAGCGTTATGTACAGGATGCCAAAGCATGGATTGTCCCCCTGCGTCCTCCTTATGTGGCTAATGGAGACGGTATTCCTTATCTTTGTGCCACCACCCACGAACATGGTTTGATGAATAACGCCATAGCCTGGCAACTGACCCGTAGTCTGGAATATGCCCGCAAAGTGAAGCAGTTCTTGTTGATGATAAGCGATTATCAGAACGGTTTTCCGCTTACTCGGAAAGCTTCCCACCAGTCGTCTGTTCAAGAGGGGCATTTTTTCCAGCATTTGGCGCAGGCATACGATTTGATTCAGGATGCCGGAATACTGACTGATGCGGAATGTACGCAAATTGAATATACGTTCCGGCTCTATATAGACTTATTTCTCCGTTATAAAAGTACCGGGGGTGCCAACTGGGCTGTATCCCAACTGACAGGTGTTTTCTTTTGCGCCCTCGCCATTCAGGACTTCCAGCTTGTGGATGAAGTGCTCTATGCTCCCTCCTGTCTGATAGATAAATTCCGCACCTACACTATGCCCGATGGATGGTGGTACGAGTGTACCGTCAGTTACAACCTGTGGGTGGCAAGTGAATATGTACAGATAGGGTTGGCTTTGAATCCTTTCGGCTATTCCTTATTGACAGAGAAATTTCCGGTAGATTATAATCTTACCCCTGAATATGATAAGGTAGGTGCTAATGAAGACGCAGATCGCCGTAATTTGCATCACGGTCATAGTTTCCGTATTCGCGGCCCTATTCATCAGCCTTATGTCACCATCAAGATGATGTCCGATGCCTTGCTTCCCTTTCTTGATTATCGCGGTTGGATATTCGGCATCAACGACGCTACGGAACGTGAAGTGGGTGGAGACAGTTTCGAAATGGCCTATTACGCTTTTCGTGATCCGCGATATGCGGCATTCATACGTATGACGCCTAAAAGGAACGATCTGATTTACGGCGTACCGGAACTGCCCGATGCGGAACCCGCCGAAGTGCGCGGAGCTTATGCCGACAATGCCGGAGCACTGATGTTGCGTTCCACTCAAAAGGATGCCCGCGAGAAGATTCAGGCTGTATTGAAGTATGGAACCCATGGAGGTTATCACGGACATTTCGACCGGACCGGATTACTGTCATTGATGCGCTACGGACGTAGCTTTTACAATCCCGAAATGGTATGGTACAGCTATGCCCCCTACATGTACAACTTCTATGTGCAGACCAGCATCTCCAAAAACATGGTTACCGTCGACTTGAAACAGCAGGAAGCTGACGATAGTAAGCGTAGCCTGTTCCATACGGGCGATTTGTTTCAGGCGGGTTGTGTAGAAGGCACTGCCGCATGGAGTTATCCGGCATACGGCGGACTCCGCCACAGCATGAAAGGTCCGAGAGATTTTAAAGAAAAGACGGAATGGGAAGCCCGCTATTTCCCTATTCCCGATAAACATCCGGAGTTCGGTGTGCTGACCGGATTTACCGAACCCATTTTCCAACGCCGGTTGATGGTAGTTACCGATGATTATGTTGTTCTTGCCGACTATGACAAGAGCATGGAGGACAAGCAGCACCGTTTCGACCTACTGTTCCAGGTGAAAGGCTTGCTGGGACTTACTGCGGATCAAAAAGAGCATATCTCTCATACGGCACAGCTCGGCACTGACCCTTTAAGTGCCGCCCCTTTGGTGACGGATGTCAACCACTATTCCGTAACAGGAACTTTGAAAGCCAGCTTCCTGACGAAGTTCGGTCCGGATGTTGATAATCGTGGAACGCGCATATCCGGTGAACCGGGAAATCTTTATATGGACATTTACAATGCTTGGCCCAATACCCAACGCACAGCTTTCACCGGGCGTGCTCCCGAAGATCACGGAACGCAGCGCAAACTGAAGTACACGGTAGAGGGAGATGGTAAACTACTTGCCAAAGGCAGTTTCGGTGCCTGGATTTTGGGCGAAGGAAAGGTGGATGTTGATATTACGGGTATCCGGAAACTAACTCTGTCCTCTGCCACTCAACATGCTAACCGTTCTAAGACTCTATTCTGGGCAGAAGCCATTCTGGAAACGAAAGACGGTAAACAAATTCGCCTTGCCGATCTTCCGGTTGTCAAGAACAACGTGCAAGAGAATCCTTTTGGGAATACTAGAGACTATGCCGATGGCCGCATCAATATCAGTGGAGAAAACTACAGTTGGGGGCTTCCTGCCGAACCTGTGAATGCAGGTTTTGAAACTCCTGCTCAATATACTTTTGATTTGGATGGGCTTCAGGCCGTCCGTCTGAAAACAGTTATCGGTGGAGATTATCCTCTGGGTGATGAGGCTGAAAGGCGCATTACTTTCGGGGTGCGCATGGACACTGCTCAGGTTCGTTACCTGACTGTCATAGAGCCTTTTGAAAAAGAGAATAGTGTACAGTCTGTATTTGCTCCTTCGGCAGATAGACTGATTGTAACATTGAAGGATGGCAGGGAACAACGGTTCTATTTTTCAGGAATGGAAGAGGAGGGAGGTGTACCTGCCGTAAAGATGGAAGAATGGAAAGAAGGTGTGCTGTTGCGTGAAGAACATACAGTATGTGATTAAAAAAAGAATGCGGAGTTCATCACGAGCTCCGTATTAACAAGATAAAAAGTGAAGAGGATACTAAATAAGACAGTATCCCAAGGAAATGCGCATCATCTTTGGAATGTATCAACTATGTTTCTTGAAAGTTTTAAGCATACTTCAAACTTTTCCTTATCTTTGTAGAAGTTTTAAGTATACTTAAAACTTTTAGCGTATGGAATTTCCTAAGACACTGATTAAAAGAAATGGCTATATAGAAAGGATAAAGCCATTCATGAGGAAAAATATAGCCAAAGTCCTTACGGGACAGAGACGTGTGGGTAAGAGTTTTTTGCTATACCAACTTATGGAGCAATTACTTGCAGAAGAGCCGGATGCCAATATTATATACATAAACTTTGAGGACTTTGCATTTAGTCATATTCAGACGGCTGAAGATATGCACGCTTATATCATTTCTAAAGTCCGGAAAGAGAAGTATAACTACATTTTTGTTGATGAAATACAAGAAATAGTAAATTTTGAAAGAGTAATTCGTTCTTTGTTGCTAAGTGAGAATAACGATATATACATAACCGGTAGTAATCATAAATAGGCATATCTTTGTGAGAAGATAAATGTATTGATATGGTAGAATTACGTAAAATTGAACATGTGTCACATTTTTGAGTATAATATCGCATTAATGAGGGTATTAGAGAAAATTGGATTTGAGAAAGAGGCAATTATTAAATTGTCCGTCATAAAAGAAGGACGAATATTTAATGAATACATATATAGCATTATGAATATATGAAAGATGAAGCAATAAAACATATCTCTGGAATAAACGAATAAAAAGGGAGAAATGGCGTCAAATGTCTTAGTACAAAGGAAATTACGGAGCCAAATGATGACAAGGAGAAAAATCGGGTAACGCAAAGGAAAGCGGATTTATGAAGTAGAACGGTTTTCAAATCATTACCTGCCGGAAAGTGATTTTTAACACATAGTCGTGAAATTTGCTTCGTTTGGCTGCATTTGGCTTATCAAGGTCTAACTCGTTGATAATTAACTTTGCAATCAAAAAAAACGAGTATGGCAAGAAGCACATTCAAAGTGCTGTTCTACGTGAACGGCAGCAAGGAGAAAAACGGTATTGTCCCCATCATGGGACGGGTAACAATCAACGGGACGGTGGCGCAGTTCAGTTGTAAGCAGAGCATCCCGAAAACGCTTTGGGACGTGAAAGGGAACAAGGCGAAAGGCAAGAGCCGCGAGGCACGGGACATCAACCTCGCCCTTGACAACATCAAGGCGCAAATCATCAAGCATTACCAGCGTATATCCGACCGCGAGGCATTTGTCACGGCGGAAATGGTGCGCAACGCCTATCAAGGCATAGGCAGCGAGTATGAAACCTTGCTCAAGGCTTTTGACAAGGAGAACGAAGCGTTCAGGAAACGTGTGGGCAAAGACAGGGTGTTATCCACTTATCGGACTCGTGTACGGGCAAGAAACCATGTAGCAGCCTTTATCAAGTCATTTTACAGGCGCAGCGATATGTCCATGCTGGAACTTACTCCCGACTTCATCAAGGAGTTCGCCGCATATCTTTCAACGGAAGCAGGATTGCAGAACAGTTCGATATGGGCGAACTGCATGTGGCTGAAAGGCGTGGTCATGAAAGCGCATTATAACGGACTGATACCGCGCAACCCTTTCATCCAGTTCCATATCAGACCCAACGTCAAGGAGCGGGAATATCTGACGGAGGATGAACTGAAATCGGTCATGACACATGAGTTTACAGACAGCAAACTTGCCTACATCCGTGACATATTCGTCTTTGCCAGTTTCACCGCCTTGTCTTTCGTGGACATTCAGGAACTGACGAATGACAACATCGTGGAGGTAAACGGTGAGAAGTGGATATTGTCCAAACGCCACAAGACGAAAGTACCGTTTCAAGTGAAACTGCTGGAGATACCCTTGCAGATAATCGAACGCTACCGCTCGATGCAGAAGGACAACCTTGTGTTTCCCGGACTGAACTACTGGTCCATCTGCAAGCCGCTGAAACGGATGATAAAGGAATGCGGCATAAACAAGTCAATATCATTCCATTGCAGTCGTCATGGCTTCGCAACGTTGGCTCTGAGCAAGGGGATGCCTATCGAGAGCGTAAGCCGTGTTTTGGGACACACGAACATTGTCACGACCCAACTCTACGCGAAGATAACCATACAGAAGATAGACGATGACCTTACAAGGTTCGGCAACAAACTCAACCAGTCGTTTAACAACATATCAATGGCATAAGCATGGAAAGGAATATTATTACAATGACGGAGAGCGGCACGGTAATCATTCCGAAAGACATCACCTGCGTATGGATGAGCGAGCCGGAATTGGTGGAGTTGTTCGAGGTAATCGCCCCGACACTCCGTGCTGCCATCAGAGCCGTATATAAGAGCGGTGTACTGAAAGAATACGAAGTGCAAAGGTTTGTTCGGCAGAAGAATGGTTATAATGCTGACGTGTTCAGTTTCCCTGTGATTGCCGCGCTTGCTTTCCGCATCAATACATTCGGTGCGGAACAGGTGCGCAATGCTATGTTTGAAAGGCTGTGCTGGCGAAAAGAGAAAACAAGCATCTTCTTTTCGCTAGGAATCAATGGAAAAAAAGTATCTAACTATCAAGCATAAAGTATAGTTTTATGACGACATGAAGTAGTGAAACCGATGCGTATTCCCATTGTCAATGAAGGGATTGCCCCAATAATGGGACAGGTATATGTTTCAATCTTTAAAACCCGAAGGAATTGCCCCAAAACGGCAGTTTCTTTGGGCTTTATTTGTATGCTCCCGAACTAAATCCAAGAAAAATCTTACATGAGTCATATATGAGTTGTTAATCCGGCTCCTGCCAATTGCCGAACTTTGCTCCATATAAACATCTGACAATCATAAAATCAAGATACCGATGAAGAAAGAAAGTATCGAAAAGGAGGAGTTTATCCGCGTGGGTACGACCCTCTACAAGTTAGTGAACCAGCCCCGTCTGAACGGCGGCTACGTGAAGAAACGCATAGTGTGGAACAACGAGACGCTGCGGCAGGACTACGGTAAGGACTATCTCGCCACCGTGCCGAAGTATGACGGCTTCTGCACCGTCCCCGACCATGTGGACTACCGTCCCGTGGTGGACAAGTTCCTGAACCTCTACGAGCCGATAGGACACAAGCCACAAGAGGGCGAGTTTTCCTCTGTCCGCTCATTGGTGGAACATATCTTCGGCGAGCAATACGAGCTGGGCATGGACTACCTGCAACTGCTCTACCTGCAACCCGTCCAGAAGCAGCCCATCCTTTTGCTGGTTTCGGAAGAACGCAATACGGGCAAGAGCACGTTCCTTAACTTCCTGAAAGCCGTTTTCCAGAATAACGTCACGTTCAACACCAACGAGGACTTCCGCAGCCAGTTCAATTCTGACTGGGCGGGCAAGCTGCTCATCGTGGTGGACGAGGTGCTGCTTAACCGCCGTGAGGACAGCGAGCGGTTGAAGAACCTCAGCACCACACTCTCCTACAAGGTGGAAGCCAAAGGCAAGGACCGTGACGAGATAGCCTTCTTCGCCAAGTTCGTGTTGTGTTCCAACAACGAGTACCTGCCTGTCATCATCGACGCAGGCGAGACACGTTATTGGGTGCGCAAGATAAACCGCTTGCAATCTGACGACACCAATTTCCTTCAAAAGTTGAAAACGGAAATCCCAGCTTTCCTTTACCATTTGCAGCACAGGACGATGGCAACGAAAAAAGAAAGCCGGATGTGGTTTTCGCCGAGGCTGATAGAGACGGAAGCCCTGCGCAAGATTATCCGCAGCAACCGCAATCGGCTGGAGATAGAAATGTCAGAGCTTATACTTGACCTTATGGAATGTGTGGGCATCGACACATTTTCCTTTTGCCCGAATGACCTGTTGCTTTTACTGACAGGCACACAGGTCAAGGCGGAAAAACACCAAGTACGGAAAGTTTTGCAGGAGTGCTGGAAACTGCAACCTGCACAGAACGGTCTGACCTATACCACCTACCGTTATGACACTTTTCGGGATTGCCATTACTATCCCGTAAGGCAGGTGGGACGTTTTTATACGGTCGGCAAAAAACAGCTGGAAATACTCTGATATTTTGTTGAATTGTTGAATAGGTATATAACCATGCTGATAATAAACAACATACACTCTCAACAAATTCTCAACAACCGGAAAGGGCTGTTGAGAAAGGAACGCCACCCGTTTGTCGGTTTCTCATTTGTCGAGTGGTTTGTTGAGAAGATGTTGAGCAGTTATTGTGCTGTATATAAATATGTTATAATCACCATTCATCAAATCAACGTTTTTACATCCACCATCAAACCCACTGTAAAATCATGAACATCCAAGAAGCCAAACAAATCAGAATCGCAGACTATCTGCAAAGTCTGGGCTACACGCCCGTAAAGCAACAGGGAAGCTGCCTGTGGTACAAATCCCCCTTCCGGCAGGAAACGGAAGCCTCGTTCAAGGTGAACACCGACCGCAACCTGTGGTTCGATTACGGGCTGGGCAGGGGCGGCAACATCATCGCACTGGCACAGGAACTCTACGCGTCCGACCATGTGCCTTATTTACTCAACAGGATAGCGAAACAGGCTCCACACGTCCGTCCCGTGTCTTTCTCTTTTCGCCAGCAGGCATCCGAACCGAGTTTCCAACATCTGGAAGTGGGAGAACTCACGCACCCGGCATTGCTCCGATACTTGCAGGAACGGGGCATAAACACCGCACTGGCAAGATTGGAATGTAAGGAACTGCATTTCATCCACAACGGCAAGCCTTGTTTCGACATCGGTTTTCCGAATGTGGCAGGAGGATTTGAAGTGCGCAACCATTTCTTCAAGGGCTGCATCTCGCCGAAGGCCATCAGCCATATCCGGCAGCAGGGAGAAGCGAGAGAGAAATGCCTCGTGTTCGAGGGGATGATGGACTACCTTTCATTCCTTATGTTGCGGATAAGGAACTGCCCGACTATGCCCAACCTCGACAGGCAGGATTACGTCATCCTCAATTCGGTGTCCAATGTTTCCAAAGCCGCAGATGTGCTGCACGGATATGAGCGCATCCATTGCCTGCTCGATAATGACGAGGCTGGAAGAAAGGCGTACCGGGAACTGGAGAGGGAGTTCAGCGGACGCATCAGGGATTTCTCCCACAACTACAGCAGACACAAAGACCTGAACGATTTCCTGTGTGGAAAGCGGCAGGATTTAGCCGTTAATCCACCGCCACGAGCCATAGTAAAACCCAAGAAGAAAGGATTGAGATTATGACATACGGCGGCAGTACAATCCATTTTAGTGGATTGGAGCAATGTATGCACTCCATCGGTTTGACCGACATTCCCAATGAGTTATTGCACTCGCTAACCAATCCAACAGGCGTAGGATTCGTGTGTCCTCGAAGACACAGCAAGATGTCTTTTCAGTTACTCCGGCACTTCCCGGTAACTGAAAAGTCTTGCACTGTCGTGGGCTGAATTATCCTCCGCAGTCGGATAATTTCCACGTTTTTTAATCGGAGATTAGACAGTGAATAAACCGTTAAATAGAAAGGACAAGACAATGAACAAGAACAACAAGTACGGGAGAAATCCCAAGTTGAATCCGAAGACGCACTGCGTGATGGTGCGCTTCGATGATGAAGAATGGAACAAGTTCCTCACAATGTACGAGGAATCACAGGTGTATGCGAAGGCCGTCTTCCTCAAAGCGCATTTTTTCGGGCAGAAGTTCAAGGTACTGAAAGTGGACAAGGCGATGTTGGAATACCATACCAAACTGTCCGACTTCCACGCCCAATTCCGTGCCATCGGCACGAACTACAACCAAGTCGTGAAAGAGCTACGCAGCCATTTTTCGGAGAAGAAAGCGATGGCATTGCTATATAGGTTGGAGAAGTGTACCATTGACCTTGTGAAGTTGAGCCGGGAGATTGTGGAGCTTTCGAGGGAGATGTATGCTAAATGGGAACGGTGGTCGGAAGAACAATCCCACTCGTGAACGAACTTTGCCAAGAATGTTTTTAGTCTTCTCGATAATCCGTTGAGATTGTGGCAAGAATCATCATCATGCCGCTGAATGGTATCATAGAAATAGCCGAGATATTGCCCCGGAAGAAATCAGCGTTGGATATTCTCGCAATACTCTTTCGGGCTTTGTCCCGTCTCTTTCTTGAACATCCGGCTGAAGTGTTGCGGATATTCAAATCCTAACCCGTAAGCCACTTGCGCGATGGTGGCACCCGTTGCCAGTTCGTTCTTTGCCTGTTGGATAACGTATTGGCGGATATGGTTACTTGCCGTGTCACCCGTGGTTTTCTTTATCAAGTCTCCGAAGTAGTTGGGCGACATGCAGAGCTTGTCGGCGCAGTATTGCACGGTGGGCAAACCGAGTGTAAGTTGCCGTTTCTCATCGAAATAATCGTGTAAAAGAGTGTTGAATTTCATCAGCACATCCGTGTTCTCCAACTTCCTCGTGATGAATTGCCGATTGTAGAAACGCATACAATAGTTGAGCAAAAGGCCGATGTATTCCACGATGATACGGTCTTGCAGGGAATCGCGATTGTTCGCTAACTCGTTCTTTATCTGCCGCATCAACATCACGAAAACATCACGTTCTTCATCCGTCATGTGTAGTGCCTCGTTGATGCGGTATTCAAAGAAAGAACATTCCTTGATGGTTTTCTCCAACGGAGTACCGCGCAGCAAGTCTGGATGGAACAGCAATGCCCAGCCGTCCAAATCTATCCGCTCGCCGTTGTCCTCCTTGCCGCCTATCTGTCCGGGTGCCACACAGATGAGCGTCCCACTCGTATAGTCGTATTTGCCGCAACCGTAAGTCAGCTCCACAGGCAGGTGTTCGTGCATGAACATTCCGTACACGCTGTAACTGTTCAGGCTGTGGCGGATGGGCGAAACCTCCGCGAAATCAATGACGCTGACCAACGGATGCGTGTCCGTCTGTCCGAGGTATCGGCTGTAATCGCTTGTATTCCTTACTCTATATATCTTGCTCATAATCCTGTATCTGTTTGAATGACAAATGCAAAAATACATCTTTTCTTGCAGAATCATGGGAAGTGCATCATCAAAATCAGTAAAATTGGTACGAATGTCCCTTTTATCGTCACGCCGCTCTTCCCGAATCACCCTAATTTTGCAACATCAAAGAAAGAAACTGTTATACGAAAAAAAGAAAAGGAATAGGTATGGACAGAAGAAATTTCATAAAGACTGTTGGCTTGACCGCCGGAGCCACCCTGCTATCGGGGCTGGGCATAGCGGAAGCTACGGAAATGTTTAATGATAAAACGAACAAGAAAATGAGAATTGTAGTATTAACAGGAAGTCCGCGCCGTAACGGGAACACTAACCATTTGGCAGGACAATTCATCAAGGGAGCGGAAGAAGCCGGGCATGAGGTGTATCGCTTTGACTGCACCCAACATAAGGTTTCACCTTGCATTGCCTGCAACCGTTGCGGCATGAACGGGCAGTGCGTGTTCGATGATGACTTTGCGGAACTGCGTCCGCATCTTGTAGCTGCCGACATTGTTGTTTTCGCCACGCCGATGTATTACTTCGGTTTCTCCGCACAGCTAAAAACAGTCATAGACCGTTTCTATGCAATCAACGGACAAATCAAAGGTGTTTCCAAACGTTCAGTGTTCCTTATGGCATACGCCAATACCGACCCTAAAGAGGCAGAGCCGATGATTTCGCATTACCATACGTTGCTACACTATCTGGACTGGAAAGACAGCGGTATGGTGGTGGCACCGGGGATGTGGCCGACAGGTGCAGTGAACAATACGGAATACAGCCGTAGGGCATACGAATTGGGACGTAATATAAAATAGGTGGCAATGAAACATGATATGAATATCCCCAAGGAACTATATGAAGACGATGCTGTATGTTACATCGCAAGCCGTTACCGTGTCAGCACACAGGAAGCCGTAAGGGGGTTCCTCGTACAAAGTGGTATTGTTCACGGTGCAATGTCTGATTTTCATTTGGAAGACAATGAGATAGAAATCATGAAAGGGTTGATGGACGCTTACAGTTCAACGAAAGGTGAAAAATTGAATACATAGAATGATGGACAGAAGAAGTTTTTTGAAAAGGTCATCGGTGGCAGCATTGCTGGCAGTCAGTGAATGGAGCGGATTGACGAAGGCTTTTGCGCAATCCGAAAGTAACAATAGTAAAGGAAAGGCTATGGCAAGTACAGAAAAGGGAAACAACATGGAGCATCGCAGGCTCGGCGGCATGGATGTGTCCGCTATCGGCTTGGGGTGTCTGCCAATGGTAGGCTACTACGGTGGCAAGTATGAGAAGAAGGACATGATTGCCCTCATCCGCAGGGCTTACGAACAGGGCGTGACGTTCTTCGACACGGCGGAAGTGTATGGACCTTACACCAGCGAGGAATGGGTGGGCGAAGCCTTGCAACCTGTACGCGACAAAGTGAAGATTGGGACGAAGTTCGGCTTCGGCGTGGAGGAAGGCAAGCCGACCGCACTCAACAGCCGTCCCGACCACATCCGCCGTGCCGTGGAAGGTTCGTTGCGCCGCCTGCGTACTGACCACATCGACCTGCTCTACCAGCATCGCGTGGACCCGAATGTGCCGATGGAAGAGGTTGCAGAGACGGTAAAGCAGCTGATGCAGGAAGGAAAAGTGTTGCATTGGGGATTGTCAGAAGCCAGCGCACGTTCCATCCGCCGTGCCCATGCCGTCTGCCCTGTAACGGCGGTGCAAAGCGAGTATGCCATCTGGTGGCGCGAACCGGAAACAAAAATCTTCCCGACACTGGAAGAATTGGGCATCGGTTTCGTACCCTATTGCCCGTTAGGACGTGCCTTCCTCACAGGCGTAATCAACGAGGACAGCCGTTTCAAGCAGGGTGATCGCCGCTGGAACCTGCCACAGTTCACACCCGAAGCCTTGAAGCACAACATGCCGCTCGTCGCCCTTGTCCGCAAATGGGCGGAGCGCAAAGGCATTACCCCGGCACAGTTTGCCCTCGTATGGATGCTTTCCCGTAAGTCGTGGATAGCCCCGATACCCGGCACGACCAATCCCGCACATCTTGACGATTTCCTCGGTGCCGCCACCGTCCGGCTCACGCCCTACGAAATGGAAGAGTTCGACAAGGAGTATGCGCGGATAGACCTTATGGGACACCGTGCCGACCCGTTCACAGAAAGCCAGATTGACAAATAAAGACAGCAGATTATGGACTATTTGACATTGAACAATGGGATAAAGATGCCGATGCAAGGTTTCGGTGTCTTTCAAGTGCCAGATGCCGACACCTGCGAACAGGCGGTCACCGAAGCCCTGTCAGTCGGCTATCGTCTTATCGACACAGCATCGGTTTACGGGAATGAACAGGCCGTTGGAACCGCCATACGCAAAAGCGGCATTCCACGTGAGGAGCTGTTCATTACAACGAAAGCATGGATTCCGGAAATGGGATATGACAGTACGCTGCGTGCTTTCGATGCCTCACTCTCACGATTGGGACTGGAATATCTTGACCTCTACCTTATTCACATGCCATTCGGAGATTACTACGGGGCATGGCGTGCCATGGAAGAACTCTATAACGCCGGACGTGTCCGCGCCATCGGGGTATGTAACTTTGAGCCGGACAGATTGATGGACTTGTGCCACAACGCAAAAGTCATTCCTGCTGTCAATCAGGTAGAGATTCATCCTTATACGCAGCAGACCGAAGCCATAAGAATAATGCAGTCGCTCGGCATACAAGCCGAAGCATGGGGACCGTTGGCGGAAGGAAGAAACGGACTGTTTACAAACGTTGTCCTGTCAGCTATCGGACGGAAATACGGAAAAACAGCAGCACAGGTCGTATTGCGGTGGCTTCAGCAACGCGGAGTGGTTGCCATTCCAAAATCCGTACATAAAGAGCGCATGATAGAAAATCTCAATGTCGGGGACTTTGCTTTGACAGAAGATGATATGATGGCAATCGCTGCCATGAATACGGGCAAGAGTTTGATTCTTGACCTTCATTCTACTGCGGAGGTTGAGAGATTATATGGTATAGAATGTAAAAACTAAAAATATGAAGGTATTATTATTGATTCCGTTTCTGTCGCTTGCAGTTCTTTCAATGGCGGCTTGCGGAGGTAGTGATGAGGAAACGTTGCCCTCCATACAACCAACACCTACGCAACCGGATGAGGATGAAGAGAGTGGAACAGCTACATCCATGAAAATGAATATCATAGTAGGCGACCGGACAATTACTGCAACAATGGAAGACAATGCTGCCGCACAGGATTTTCTTTCCCGTCTGCCGTTGGAAGTGATGTTGAATGACTTCAACAATACGACAGAGAAAATATTTTATCCCAATCCTGCATTGACGGTTAAGGGAGTGACACGCGGTTGCGCTCCCTCACCCGGAGACATTACAATTTATGTGCCGTGGGGCAACGTGGCGATTTTCTGCAAGAGCTGGTCGCATAGCAATGACCTGATTAAAATTGGGCATATTGACGACAATGGGATTGAGGCTCTGAGCATCGAAGGCGATATAACTGTAAAATTTGAAAGGCAATAAATATGACGACAGAAGATTTCAAGGTATACGTCAAGACGGGAAATCCTCTTGATACAGAGGAAATTCACCGTTTCATGGATGACATGAGCGACAAGGCTCGGCGCATCACGTTCCGGCTGAATGCCGCCTACCACACGCCGGACGAAGTGCGCGGACTGCTTTCCGAGTTGTTCGGCTATAAAGTGCCGCAGACGCTCCGCGTGTTTCCACCGTTCTACACGGATTTCGGAAAGAACATCACCGTGGGCGAAGGCGTGTTCGTCAACGCCTGCTGCCATTTCCAAGACCACGGCGGAGTGACTATCGGCAACGGATGCCAGATTGGGCATAATGTGGTCTTTGCCACGCTGAACCATGAGCTGGCTCCCGAAAGGAGGAAGAAAACTTATCCTGCCCCCATCGTGTTGGGCAGGAACGTATGGGTAGGCTCCAACGCCACCATCCTGCAAGGCGTGACCATCGGCGATAATGCCGTTGTTGCGGCAGGGGCGGTCGTCACGAAAGACGTAGCGGCAAACACGATAGTGGGCGGTGTTCCGGCACGGTTTATCAAACGCATTGAAGATTAGTGAATATGAAACATTTATCTATCCTGTCCCTGTTGCTTGCATTGGCATTCAGCATGATTGCCGTATCAACGCAGGGACAACAAAACGAAACGATTATGAACAAGAAGAACATCGGGAGCCTGTTGGCTCTTTATCCGAAGCCGCTGACGGTTGTCGGTGCGGAAGTGGACGGTAAGGTGAATTGGCTCATCGTAGGACATACGGGCATCATAGGACACGACCGCATCCTTGTGAGCATGAGCAAGAGCCACTACACCAACCAAGGAATCAGAGAATCGAAGAAACTTTCCATCAATCTTGTAAATCGTGAGATGCTGCCGAAAGCCGACTATGTGGGCAGCGTAAGCGGTGCTTCGGTGGATAAGTCACAGGTTTTCGCCTATCATTGGGGCGAGGACGGTACGCCCGTGATTGATGTCTCGCCACTGACGATGGAGTGCAACGTGGTGGACATCTTTGAGACGGACGGCTTCGACAATTTTATCTGTTCCGTAACGAACACTTACGCAACCCTTGACGTGCTTGACAACGACGGCAAATTGGATTATACGAAACTGAAACCAGTTTTGTTCGAGTTCCCGACATACTCTTATCTTGCCACGGGAGAGGTAATCGGCAAATGCCGGAATCTGGACAAGCAGCCGGGAATGTGCGCCAAGCAACTTATGTCAGCCAACGGAATCGTACGCCTGTCTAAGATAGAGGTTTATCCGCAGTTCCTTGACGAATACATGAAATATGCTGTTGAGGTGGGCGAAATCTCGCTGCGCACAGAACCGGGCGTATTAACCATGTATGCAGTCAGCGAGAAAGAGAATCCCTGCATGGTAACTATTCTTGAAACATACGCGAGCCGTGAAGCATACGAAAAGCACATCGCATCGGAACACTTCCAAAAGTACAAGCAGGGGACGCTGCACATGGTCAAGTTGTTGGTACTGTCCGACCAGATGCCGCTCAATCCTGCAAACCGAATCAATAATTTCATCCAATAAAAATCATGAACAGAATCATTTTAATTTCAGTATTTACAATTTTAACAATCAATGTTATGGCACAGGAAAAAGTAGTACAGACAGCAGGAAGAGACCAATTAGGAGACTTCGCCCCCAAGTTCGCAGAACTCAATGATGACATTCTCTTCGGAGAGGTGTGGAGCCGGACTGACAAACTCAGTCTGCGAGACCGCAGTCTGGTGACAATCACATCGCTCATCAGTCAGGGCATCACGGACAATTCACTTTCCTATCATTTGCAGACAGCAAAGAAAAACGGGATTACTCGCACGGAGATAGCCGAAATTATCACGCATATCGGTTTCTATGCCGGTTGGCCGAAAGCATGGGCTGCGTTCAATCAGGCAAAAGCGATATGGACGGAAGATGATGCCAAGCAGCAAGATGGCAAGAAGTGACAACCCAATAAAAAACAAAGAGCATGAAAAAGCTGATTTATCTGACAATGTTGCTGGGCATATTCCTGGCATTCAATGCTTGCAACAGTGACGATGACGAACCGGACAAGCCGCAAACGGAACAGCCGGACGAACCGGGTACAGATCCGGATGATCCGAATAGCCCCGACCCCAATCCGGACGCGGAAAAGACGCTCATCGTTTATTACAGTTTTACGAACAACGTGCATACCATCGTCAATGACCTGCGCACACAAATCGATGCCGATTTGGTGCGTGTGGAGCCTGCGGAAAAGGGCATCGACTATGCCGCCAACAATTATGCGGCAGGTAGCACGTTGATTCAGGCAATCCGTGACAATCCAAACAGTGCAACCTCATATCCGGCGATAGACCCGGTAGAGGTGGATTTTGAGGAATACGGCACTGTCATCGTGGCGGCTCCGCTTTGGTGGAGCAACATGGCGGCTCCGTTGCAATCGTTCTTGTTCAGCCACGGTGCGGAAATGGCTGGCAAGAACATCGGTCTGATTGTGTCGAGCGCAAGCAGTGGTATCAGTGGTGTGGAGGCGGATGCCAAGCGGTTAATCCCCGACGGCAACTTCCTTACACCGAGCCTTTGGATTCGTTCTTCGCAGACTTCTTCTTGTCATTCGATGGTTGCGGAATGGCTGGAAGACATTGGTTATAACGAATAAAATTTACGATTATGAACAAATTGAGAACCTTATTATTATCCGCGTTCGCCGTCATTGCCGTATGCCTGACCGCCTGCGCACAAACAAGAAAGGATCAAACCATGAAAGGAAGCAAAGTATTGGTAGCCTATTTCTCCGCCACTGGAACGACAAAGGCTGTAGCCCAACGTCTGGCGAGTGTCACGGGCGGGGAGCTTTATGAGATTCAGCCAGAACAGCCTTACACGGATGCCGACCTCGATTGGAACGACCGGCAGTCACGCAGTTCGGTGGAAATGAACAATCCTCAGTCACGTCCCGCCATCAAGGGCAAAAAGAAAAACATGGCCGATTATGACGTGGTATTCATCGGCTATCCCATTTGGTGGAACCTTGCTCCGACCATCGTAAACACGTTCATCGAAAGCCACGACCTCAAAGGCAAGACTGTGATACCTTTCGCCACCTCCGGTGGAAGTTCGATAGGGAACAGCGTGTCGGCATTGAAGGAAGCCTATCCCGAAATCCGTTGGCGCAACGGCAAGTTGCTGAACCATGTAAGTGATAAGAGCATCCGTGAGTGGGTGGATGAAGTCCTAAAATAAGCACCACTATGACAAGGTTACTGTTTATCGGCGGTATTGGTATGCAGGAAGTGCTGCTCATCGCCTTAATCGTGCTGCTGTTCTTCGGCGGAAAGAAAATCCCCGAACTGATGAAAGGTCTCGGAAAAGGCGTACGTTCATTCAAAGAGGGAATGAATGATGTGGAAAAAGACATCAAGGATATACCCTCCTAACCATTCCTCATTTATAAATTTCGTCTTGATGCAAAAGTTTTGTTGATAACATTCCGCTTTTCGGATTTTTATTGTTACTTTTGCATCAAGACGAGTGACTGATACAGCAACTTACAGCAGAGCGCAGCAACAGGCACGGTTGCCAAATCATTACCCAAATTCCTGCCATTCTTCCGAACCTCTTATTTCTAAGGAGGTTATAGAAAGTTTCCAGAATTACATCATATAATTAGCAGGTGTAATCTAAATGAAATAGTTGATATACTGTCCGATAAATTGAGTGGTTCAGAGTTAAACTCTTTGCTATTAGAGGTGTTTGACAGGCGTACCACAAAAGAAACACCATCTTCCTTATTGAGTAAATACAGTAAAAACAAATTGGCTAAACCTGCACAATTAGATTTTCTGGAATTTAAAGAGGAAGAATTGGAATGCTGTAAAATAATTGCGAATAATAACTATGAATTAATTGAGTTATCCCCTGTTGCTCAATTAGGTACAAGCAGTGTAATGGCAACAGTAAATCAAAAAAAAGTTCTTACAGCACTAAGAAACACGGAAGTTCAGTCCGACCCAACAAATGCAATAGCTTTGCATTATGCTTCATTAAAGAAAAGTAATCAACTGTCTGAGAAAACATATAATTTTGGTAATGTATCAAGAGTTATAAGAACTCAGGTTTTCTCAAACCCAAATTTTACACCTCATTTTCCTCTTTTGTGCCTAATCTCGTGCGGTATGGATACGGGTAGTTTTGAATTTGAAAGAACTGAATTACATAAACATTTAGCCATAACACAGAAGGTCTGCAAAGAAGTCTTTGGGTTTGAAAATATATTCTTTGAAATTATACCCTGCAAAGGATATGATGAAAAAAGTCAATTAGTATCAGATACCTTATTTTATACTAAAAATAGCGGTTTGGATATTCGTATTGCCAAATCAGATTCACATAATAATTATTACTACGGCATTAGAATTAAAGCTAAGATTATTATTGATGGGGTAGAACATGTAATAGGTGATGGAGGATTACTTAACTGGACTCAAAACTTATTGGCAAATAAAAAAGAACGTATGCTCACAATGGGGATAGGGATACAATTATTGCACTTATTTAAGAAACAAAAATGTTGAAATCTAAAGTCATATACGAAAGCGAAATAAACGAACATGTTAAAGTTATATACACCTATAAAGATACTTATCAATAATTATTAGGGGTGTAGTTGCAAATTTGATAAGTCTTGCTTTGGTTTTAGTATAGGAAAATAAGATTTTTGCTTTGGTTTTAGTCTGAAAAATGCATCTTTTTGCTTTGGTTTTAGTATTTATATCTTATCTTTGTGCTGATTATTAATAATTTATATATGTTTCAGAGATTAGCACTTAAAGCCCTTCGTCAATGGGCAGAAAAAGAAGGACGTAAGCCTCTGGTGCTTAGAGGGGCAAGACAAGTGGGAAAGACTACATTGGTCAAGATATTTGCAGAAGAGTTTGATGTATTCATCTATTTGAATCTGGAAGAGAAAGTAAATGCCGACCTGTTTACTATGGACGTTTCCTTTGAAGATTTACTGGCGGGTATTTATGCTAAAGCTGGTATTAAGATGGAGAATCAACGGACCCTGATTTTCATAGATGAAATACAGAATATTCCGGATGCGGTAAAGGTTCTTCGTTACTTTTATGAGAAACGTCCTGATCTCTATGTGATAGCTGCCGGATCATTGTTGGAAAGTCTCGTAGGTAACCATATTTCTTTTCCGGTAGGTCGTGTAGAATATATGGCGTTACATCCATGTACGTTTACTGAATTTCTGGGAGCATTGGGAGAGAATATTCTGGTGGAGCAAATAGAACAGTTGGAAGTGCCGCAGTCAGTACATAGTTATGTGATGGATTTATTTAAAAAGTATATGATTGTGGGAGGGCTTCCTGAAGCTGTGGCGAATTATGCCAAACGGAAAGACTGGGTGAGTTTGAATGAGATATTTAATTCTTTATTGTCCGGCTACAAAGATGATATTGAAAAGTATGCACAACGTCCTAAAGAGCAAGATATCCTTCGCTATATTTTGAATTATGGCTGGGGATTGGCCGGGCAACGCTTCCAGTTCTCCAAATTCTGTAGTTCTTCCTATAAGTCGGCAGAAATGGGTAATGCGTTCAGAACTTTGGAGAAAACTCTTTTGTTGGAACTGGTCTATCCATTGATTTCCACTTCATTTCCTATTCTTCCGGATTTGAAAAGAAGTCCGAAATTGTTGTGGTTGGACACTGGATTGGTTAATTATGTGGCTGGAATGCAGGAGAGTTTGTTGTTCACTTCTGATACAGATGAATTATGGAATGGACATATTGCTGAACAGGTAGTAGGACAGGAATTGTTGGGGGCTTCTTTTGCCTTTGGAGTCAAACGCATGTTTTGGGTTCGCGATGCCCGTAATTCACAAGCGGAGGTGGACTTTGTATATAAATATAAATCACATTTGATACCTGTTGAGGTGAAGACGGGGGATAATTCTAAGCTGCGTTCTTTGCATCAGTATATGGATGAGTCCCAAGAGGACATTGCTTTGCGTCTATGGAACGGACCCTTGACTTCCGATTTGATACGTTTGCCTTCCGGCAAACAATACACATTATATAATATGCCATTTTACTATGCCGGACAACTGGAAACCTTTTTCAATAATAAGTTTGCATAGTTTGTCAGCACTTCAGCACAACTCCATTGAATCTATTGAAATACAAACGGTTGCCTGGTGACGGCAACCGTTGTGATAAGTGACGACAAACCGTTTGTCGTCACACTGAAAAATAAATTATTATAACTTTTCTACCCGGTATACAATACCTTTGCAAGTTCGTTTATATTCCAGATTATTCTTCCGCAATATCCTCCCGAAGTGATTTACATTGCTTGCTGTCAGCTTAATATCCCTATTCTTACTCCGTAGATGTTCCAGTATTTGCATGGGAGACAAGTATTCGCCTTCTTCTCCCTCCTCCGGTGAACGAAAATAACAATGGAATAGCTGCTCAACCGGGCTCATTTGCTCGAATTCCCGGTTCGTTTCACGCAAAATGGCCTCATCGGCATCATCAAACCAATAACGTTCGCCCTTTACGATGGCTTCCATCGCCTGTGCATAGAGTTGGCGGTAGTTGATGGTTACGTTTGTATCAATTGGTGCGGTCACTTCTATACAGATGAAACGGCGGCTGCCGCTCGGATCGGTCAGCAAGTCTTTCTGATTGCTTGTCCCGATGAACGAGGCATAGCGCCGCATTTCCTGTATGCTGCTGCCATACGGTTTGCGCAGGTTGGCTACGGGCTTTTGTAGTAAATGTTTCAGAAAGCCTTGTTGATTGATGCTGACCTGGTCGAACTCATCAATGTTAATCAGCATGAAGCGCCCCAGATACAGTTCCGCATCCCGTTTGCTCTTGAAGTCCAGACTGTCGGTATAGCCGAAGCGGAGTTCAGGTGGAAGAATGATGCGGCAATAGGTTGATTTTCGAAAACCTTGTGCACCTACCAATAGGGGAGATGTACTGTTGGAATGCAACTTATCAAGTCCCCTCCAATGTGCCACCATATTCAGGAACCAGCGGTAGAAGAGTTCCCTCCAATGAGGGTTGTTGCAAGGTACAAGGTCGGCCAATGCGCGGATGCGGTCTTTTCCGTCCCAGCGGCCCAGATTGCAGAGGTAGTCTTCCACCGGATTATAAAGCGGTACTCGATTGGAGGATAAATACCTGTTCACATCCCTGTCCCACACACGGATACCTTCTTGCAGGGCATCCATTGCCACGCTGTTTTTTACACGCTGGTCAACGGGCTGGAAATAAAAATGAATGGAGTCCCGTTGCCGGTATTCCAGGTCGCTCGTCAAAGCATTGAAACGGAATTCGTACCTGCGTTCCATAAATTCATTTAGTCGGAAAGCAGTATCTTGTTCCGGTGTCAGCGATTTTCTTTTGCCAAATCCTTTGCATTCCTGATAGAGGTTGTGGACAGTTGTCCGCACGGTTGGTTCGTCCGCCTGCTTGAAATAATGTATCATGACTTGGCGTACAGTCTCTTCCTCCGGTATGCCTGCCTTGAAACAGTGTTCTGCCAGGCACACCAGCAGTTGCTGCAAGTCGTCGCCCCGTTTCCATTCTTCCATTTCATTCAGTGCTTTGCTGAGGGTTGTTTCAAACAATAATGTGAAGGTCTGCGAGGTTTCGTAACCCGGTTTCAGTCTTGACAATGGGTTCTTTTCCGTCAGTTGGCGTTGCCGGAAAGTTTCTTCGCCGGGCATACCGAAGGGCTGCTCAAGGCAGAAAGGAATGGCTTGCCGGTTGAAGTAGGGATATGCATCAAGCGTCATGCGGCAGCTTTGCGTCATAGAAGGCTCTCGCAGCGTGATGGGAAACGGCAATATGGGCTGGTAGCATTGCACTGCCATGCGGTAGGCGTGTGCGTGAAAAGACTCCATGTTTTCTTCTTTCACCGGCAAATTTCCGTCCGGCAGGGCGAATTTCACCCAGATTTTCACACTCCGTCCACTGCTTCCGGCAAAAGCCGCCCAAGTTTGCGGTAACAAAGCCGCCTGCCGTTTCACCAGTTCCACTTCGGACAATCCGGCCAAATGGTTTACTTCCAACATCACTACGCCGTTGTAGTGTTTCAGTTTTCGCCCGTTGTCTCTGCTTCTTCCGAATTCCACGGAGGGATAAATGCGCGGCAACTTGTCGATGTGTTCATAGTATCCTCCGCTGTCAGGATTCGTGTAAAGGAGCATGGAGCGCAATCTTGTGACGTGTTCCTCTTTGGTTTCTGTTTTTATCCGGTCTATCCATGCGTCAGCTTCGCAGGTGCTGAGGGTTTCTTTTCCACTCTCCCGGTCTTCTCTGATAAGAGTTATTTTCATCCGTATATGTGTTTTGAAATAATTGAGCAATAAGGGTTATTCCTTAGCGACCGCAGGGTACGCATAATATGCGCTGAAAGCAAATTATAAATGCCTTTTATGATTCTATTTATCCTTAAAGACTGTCGTCCTAAATGCATGAGAAAAATTAACGAATACTTAAGGGAAAACTTGCTTTTGCCCTATTGATTTCGTATCTTTGCTTACTCTAAAACTTCGTCCTGCAATTGCGGGCCCGATGGTCTCGATATGGGAACCGGACAGCCTGCAACTGCCCACCAGACAGCCCGCAATTGCAGGACGAAGTTTTGGAATAAGTATAAGAACATTTATCCTAAGCCAAAAGCACAAAAACGACAGACTATCTGCACATTTCTCTGCCTTGTTTTGGCTTTCAATCACTTAAGAAGAACAGTATTAACCCTTTAAACAGAAACAAAAAACAATGGCAGCACAGTATGACTTCCAAAGAAGACCTAACCCGAAGGGTGACGGTGAATTACAACCCTTGTATCCCCGCATCGTGAACAAGGGTACGATTGACACAGAGCGTTTGGTTAGTGACATTTCCCGAATGTCCAGTTTCAGCCCCGGTGACATCCATGGTTTGTTGGCGGCGATAGAGGATCGGGTTTCATATTATTTATCCGAAGGACATCACGTTCAGTTGGGCGACATGGGATATTTTTCGGCAGGCCTGCAAGGCCGTCCGGTGATGGATCCGAAAGAAATCCACGCGCAGACTATCTTTTTCGGTAAAGTACATTTCCGTGTATCACCCGATTTCCGCAAGCGGTGTGCCGGTTCCGTGGAGCGTGCCAAATATGGTTTCCGTAAGAGTGCGGAGCTTGGCGGTGCCGAGCGTTACCGCCGTTTACTGGTGTTTTTGGAGACGCATCCCTTCATTACACGCAAGGATTACAGCAGTATCACGGGACTTTTGAAGAATAAAGCGCTGGATGACCTCAATTTGCTTGTGGAAAAGGGATATTTGAGCACAATCGGGCGTGGTTCGCATAAAGTATATGTACGTGCTGAACCACAGGTGGTTAAATCGGAAAATCCGTAGAGATATCGAAAAAAGCAGTGCTGATAAACAGTCTGTCAGCACTGGTTGCAACGGTTGCCAGCACAAGGCAACCGTTTGCTTTATTGTATATTAGCTGTCTTAGTGCTGGAGTGCTGACAATTATCGAAAAACTTTCATTGTGCAGAAATTCCTCTTGTTTGTTTTTTGGGGGGTGACAAACTTATTGCCCACCGTTCGGTTTTCCGGATTTTATTGCGTACGGTGAGTACTTCCCATTGCGGAGCTTTTTTCAAAATTTCACAGATGTGTTCTATATAGAGATTTTTACGTTCTTCCATGATACTGTCCGGACGAATTATGTGAACTTCTATACTATCGATGCTGCCGTCCGCTTTGGGCAGTACTGCGCATGATATTACCACTTTTGTATTTGCCAGTTCCGGAAAATAATCTCTATTGAACTGTGTCTTAATTAAATTCATGGCATCTTTTATAGATGTTCCCTTTTTTATAGAATTCCGGTAGCTGGTTTTAGAAATGATTCTGCCTTGTTCCACCTGGTAGTCCGTTTCATTTTCATATTCCCTGTTAAAGCCCGTGTGGACATAATAGATCTGTTCACCGGACACAACCTTCAACTCTCCATTGAACCAAGAGGCTACTATCCGGCCTCGTTTGTCCTGATACTGATCGAAGATGCCATTTAAATCAACGGTAACTTCCGGCACTGTATCGGGGAAAAGGCTTTTGCTGTCTTCGATTCTTTTCAGAATTAGCTTATCATCTTCTATTTGCCACGTGGCTTGGTATCCTCTCCAGCAGGCTGTACAGAAATTCTCGTTGGAGAGACGTTCGCGCACCTGTCTGTTAATGATTGAATCGTGCTCTATCGGGCACGTTTGCAATATAAAAGTGTCTTTTCCGATAATGATGAGATCGGATATCTGTCCGGTTGCTTGGGCTGAAAGGAGACAACAGAAGCACAGGAGGTGGAGGAGGAAAAGCTTTCGTGTCATAGTAGAAAAAGTTATATCTGCAAAAATAATTGTTTTTGTGTATAAGAAGGGATTTTTATATAAGAAATTTGTTTTCATCCCCTTGACTTGGGGAGAGAATAGTTTCTGTTTCATCTATAAAAACTTCCTCTTAGTCGATTTTCTTGCTAGCGGGATTAAACTGTTTCATGTGAGAAGAGTCATAGATGCATATTTGGTGAATTCAATGAAAATATAACTCACTTTTAAATGCATTAGAATTATGAAGAAGCAAATTTTAGGTTTGGCCGTTGTTCTGTTTATGGGCTCGGCAGTATGTATGGCTCAGGATAACAGAGGTGGACGTCCTGACATGTCAAAGCGTATTGAACAGATGGTGACGGATCTGGGACTGAATGAAACTCAGGCTAAAGAATTTAAGGCGGTAATGGAGGAAATGAGATCAAACAGAAATGCTTCGGGCGAAAGACCTTCACGCGAAGAAATGGAGAAAAAACGTAATGAGGCAGATGCGAAACTCAAAAAGATTCTGACGGACGAACAGTATAAAAAGTATCAGAGCATGAGACCTCAGAGAGGACAGAGAAGAGGGAAATAAGAAACTGCTTTGCAATGATAAATTAGTTGATGAGGGGAGAGGGGTAAGGCAGGGTATCTGTCATGCTGAGCGCAGTCGAAGCATCTCTTCTTCATGCAAAAAGAGAAGAGATGCTTCGACTGCGCTCAGCATGACAGCATTACTGGCACTATAAAATATTTTGTGTAAATGTAAAATACGGGATTCAATATGGGTTCCGTATTTTTTATTTAATAGCTTTGCAAAATGAAGAAAATTATGAAAGAGAAGAATCATGTAGTGCCTGATGAG
>OJJK01000216.1_pt1 | contig 33392 bp, 28 predicted proteins | sample 1596271 | NCBI WGS metagenome assembly OJJK01 (sample SAMEA4350142, study PRJEB24818) | metagenome | biome: human; feature: gut; material: faeces | place: Denmark | collected 2013-09 | reverse complement strand
TCAGTTGTGTATAAGATACAGAGTAATGACCATGAAAAGATATATTAATTTATTGTTGGCATTTTGTGTGTCAACACTCACTTTGCAATCTTGTTTCCAGGATATGGATCACCCGGCTTTTGATTATCCGGATAGTTCTGCTCCCAAAGTGTTCTCACCTATGAAATTGTTCTTACCTTTTGAAAATGATATGCGCGATAAGAGTAATTATACCTTCCTTATGAGTGCCGGAGGGGATATTACTTATACTGATGGAATCAACGGACAAGCTTATCAAGGCACAAAAGATACGTATCTGTTAGCCCGTGTTCCTGCTTATCTGACCGATTCTATACCCGATTTAGGAAGTTGTACGGTGGCTTTCTGGATGAAAACAACGCGAAATACTTCCGCATATGGTGTCTTCAGTATTCCTAATACCAAGACTTTCTGGGGTAATTTTGATATCTATTTGGAAAATACAAGTAGTGAGACTCAGGCTTTCTTCAAGATGCATCTGTATAACTGTACATCAGTGAAAGATAATGATGAGAGATGGGTAGAAGCTAAGATAGACAATGTTTTTGGTACCGAATGGGTTCATATGGCATTTGTTTATGATGGTAGTAATTCGATGGTAACAATTTACCGGAATGGTGAAAGTGTATTTACAAAAGAACTGCCCGGTTATGGAAAACTTAAGTTTAAAGATTTGGGTACATTTGCTATCGGAGCATTTCAGTTTAGCACAAAACCCAGTTTGACAGAAGGCGCAGGAGCGCAGAGTTGGGCATCCAATTTCCCGGGGCAGTTAGACCAGTTCCGCTTCTATGACAGAGCTATATCTGCTTCTGATATCAAGCAACTTTATTCAGGTAAAGAATGATGACCGTTAGAAATAGAGTGAATATGAGAGCTGTTTATTTCATACTGTTTTTATTACTGGTTGCTTGCAGTAAAGATGATGCTTCGGAAGCACCCGGGAAATTTGAACTACAAAGTATATCCATTGGTGAGAAACAGGATCAGAGTGCCTTTGAAAATGTAGCTCCCAATGCCAGTATTGTGCTTACATTCACAGATGCAGTGGATGAAGCTACGATTCAGAGTAATATCATATTGAAACTGAATGATCAGGCGGTGGCATATGATTCAAAACTACAGGGAAAGGATAAACTCTTATTGACTCCAACAGGTGGCTTTAAAAGTTTTTCCTCATATAAACTGGTGATCAATCCGGGGGTGAAATCCACCTCCGGAGTATCTCTTACCAATGGCAAAGTCTATGAAATCCGTACAGGGATGGATGATTCGGATAAGTTTGATCGCATTCCTGACGAGGATTTATTAACTTTGGTGCAGAAACAAACTTTTAAGTATTTCTGGAACTTCGGTCATGCACATTCCGGTATGGCACGCGAAAGAACAACTTCCGGTGATGTTGTTACTACCGGAGGAACAGGATTTGGAGTGATGGCGATGCTGGTAGCGGCTGAAAGAGGATTTGTAACCCGACAGGAAGCTTTTGAAAGAGTGCAGAAGATTGTAACTTTCCTGGATAAAGAGTGTACGAGTTATCATGGAGCCTATGCACACTGGATTAACGGTGCAACCGGTGAGACAAAGCCATTTGGTGATAAAGATGATGGTGCGGATCTGGTAGAAACCTCTTTACTTTTCCAGGGACTGCTTGCAGCACGTGCATACTTCAAGGAGGGTTCGGAAGCTGAGAGTAAATTGCGTTCTGATATAACCCGCCTGTGGGAAGCTATTGAATGGACTTGGTTTCAGAAAAGTGGAGAGTCTGTTCTGTATTGGCATTGGAGTCCGAACTATGGATTTGAGAAGAATCTTCCGATCAGAGGTTGGAATGAGTGCCTGATAACTTATGTGCTTGCAGCTTCTTCTTCTACTCATCCTATCGATAAGGCGGTTTATGAAGCTGGATGGGCAAGGAATGGCGGTTTGAAGAATGGTAATACCTACTATGGATACAAGCTTCCGCTGGGAGCTGATAAGGGTGGACCGTTATTCTTATCTCAATATTCCTTCTTGGGCATTAATCCGAAAGGACTGAAAGATAAATATGCTGATTATTGGGAACAGAATCAAAACCATACTCTGATCAATTATAATTATTGTAAGGAGAATCCTAAGGGATATGCTGGTTATGGAGCCTCTTGTTGGGGGTTGACAGCTAGTGATGGTGATAATGGTTATTCGGCACATTCACCTACAAATGATAAAGGAGTGATTGCTCCTACGGCTGCATTGTCTGCATTTCCTTATACTCCGGAAGAGTCGATGTCTGCATTGCACTTCTATTATTATAAGATGGGTGATAAACTCTGGAGAGATTATGGTTTTGTAGATGCTTTCAACCTGACAGCTAATTGGTATGATAACCAGTGTATAGCTATCGACCAAGGACCGATCATTTGTATGATAGAAAATTATAGGACAGGAATGCTTTGGAATTTATTTATGGCTATTCCGGAAATTCAGCAGGGAATGAAAAAGTTAGGTTTTGAAAGCCCTGCACTAAACTGATAAATAGAATATATGATGAGACTTATAATATATGTGATGCTTCTGCTTTACCCGTTTAGCCTGCTGCCGGCAGCTTCTGGTGGTAAGAAGGAGAAGAACTTGTCTGATGAAGAACTGATGACCCTCGTGCAGAAACAGACTTTCCGTTATTTCTGGGATTATGGACATCCGGTTTCGGGCTTGGCACGCGAACGTAGTAACGGTAATGACGATATTGTTACCATTGGTGGTTCCGGCTTTGGGGTAATGGCTATTATTGTCGGTGCAGAACGTGGATTTGTAACGCGTGAACAAGCGGCAGAGCGTATGCTGAAAATAGTCAGCTTTCTGAATGATAAGAATACGGACAGTTACCATGGCATTTGGGCGCATTGGATAAATGGGCAGAACGGAGAAACCATTTCTTTCAGCAGGAAAGATGATGGTGCCGATCTGGTAGAGTCTGCTTTCATGTTCGAAGGGTTGTTGGCTGCACATCAGTATTTCAACAAAGATAATCAGGTGGAAAGACGTATCCGCGGTCTTATTAATGACCTGTGGCGTCAGGCTGAATGGAATTGGTTTACTAAAGGTGGTGAAGATGTACTCTATTGGCATTGGTCACCCAATAACGGTTGGTCGATGAACCATCAGATAAAAGGGCATAATGAGTGCCATATTACATATATACTTGCTGCTTCTTCACCCACTTATCCCATTGCAGAGTCGGTATATCATAAAGGGTGGGCCAATTCTATCGTTTTCAAGAATGGTAAGAAGTATTACGACATAACCTTGCCATTGGGAAGTGATTATGGCGGACCTTTGTTCTTTACCCATTATTCTTATATGGGACTTGATCCGTGTGGCTTGAAAGATTATTATGCTGATTATGAAGAACAGATGAAAGCACATACTCTGATTAATCGTGCTTATTGCATAGATAATCCGAAGGGGTATAAAGGGTATGGAGAACAGTGCTGGGGACTGACAGCCAGTGATGGTGATAAAGGGTACTCTGCGCATTGTCCTGGTAATGACCGCGGTGTTATTACTCCAACAGCCGCCTTGTCGTCTATTCCTTATGCACCGGAATATTCATTGCAGGCCATGCGCTATTTCTATGAAGAGCTTGGCGATAAGCTTTGGGGAGAATATGGTTTCAAGGATGCATTTAACCTGACTGCTGACTGGTTTGCGCCATCTTATCTGGCTATAGACCAGGGACCTATTATTGTTATGATAGAAAATTATCGTACAGGTTTAATATGGAAATTGTTTATGAGTCATCCGGATGTACAAAAAGGATTGAAGAAGTTAGGATTTAAAACACCATACTTAAATTAAAAAGGTTTTATAATTATGAAAAACATGTTTTTTAATAGTGTATTAGTTGCTTTCGTTCTGCTTGTTGCTTCGTGCAGTAAGCAGCCGGAAGCTAAAGTTGATGTGATGTCATTCAATATTCGTCTGGATCATGTAGCGGATAGTTTGAACAACTGGAAGTATCGTAAAGATGCTGCGGCACAAATGATTATTTATTATGCTCCGGATGTAGTAGGTATGCAGGAAGTATTAAAGAACCAGTTGGACGATCTGAAGAACCGCCTTCCGCAATATACGGTTTTAGGTGTGGGGCGTGCCAATGGAAAAGAAAAAGGGGAATATTGTTCTCTGTTCTATAAGACCGATCGTTTCGATCTTATGAAGAGTGGCAATTTCGGTTTGAGTGAAACACCCGATTCTATTGGAATAAAAGGCTGGGATGCTGCTTGCGAACGCATTGTGACGTGGGCTGTTCTTAAAGATAAAGTCAGTGGTAAAGAATTGGCTGCTTTTAATACACATTTCGACCATATTGGTAAGGTTGCCCGTCGTGAAAGTGCAGTTTTGTTGCTTGCAAAGATACGTGAGATAGCCTCGGACTTACCGGTGGTTATTACGGGAGATTTTAATGGTACTGTTGATTCAGATCCGATTTCTGTTCTTACGGAAGGGGGAATGCAGAATACTTATTCCGCATCTGACATAGTTTATGGTCCTACGTGGAGCTTTCATGATTTTGGGCGCATCCCGGTTGAAGAACGCCAGTTGATCGATTTTATTTTTGTCAATGGACAAGTGGTGGCCAATAAATTCAGAGTGATAGCAGACAAGCCGGACAATGGCTATTTATCCGACCATGCGCCTATTCAGGCCAATCTGACAATTCGATAGTACCATGACTTCTAAATTATCCTTGGGGCTTGTCGTTTTACCTTTTGTACCTTCCTCCATTGTGCAAGGTCAAGAGCAGGAAGTCCGTAACGAACGCCCCAATATCATTTTTATTATGAGTGATGACCACGCCCGTCAGGCTATGAGTATTTATGGTCATCCTATAGGGAAAGTGGCGCCGACTCCGAATATTGACCGTATCGGGCATGAAGGAGCGGTTTTCCAGAATAACTATTGTTGCAATTCTATTTCCGGGCCGAGTCGTGCTGCCATACTTACCGGTAAACATAGCCATAAGAATGGTTTCATGAAGAACTGGGCGAAAGGTTTTGACGGTACGCAACAGACCCTTCCAAAGATATTGCAGGCAAATGGTTACGAGACAGCTGTTATTGGTAAGTGGCATCTTATTTCTAAGCCTACAGGTTTCGATCATTGGATGATTCTGGATGATCAGGGAGAATATTGTAATCCGCATTTTATTACTGAAAATGATACCACACGTCATTTGGGGTATGTGACGGATTTGATTACTAAATACACGGAAGAATGGCTCGACGGACGGAAAGACAAGAACAAGCCTTTCTTTCTGATGATGCATCACAAAGCTGTTCATAGAAACTGGGTACCTGCAGAAAGACATTACCATCTGTATGAGCATACTACTTTTCCACTTCCTGATAATTATTTTGATGTTTATGAGGGTCGTTATGCGGCACAGATGCAAAAGATGAATATCTATTGTGACATGTACGAAGGACACGATCTGAAGATGGTTACTGGTATGGATAGTGACAGTTTACTGTTCGACCCTTGGCCGCATGCTTTTCTGGGGACAATGGAACCGGATGAATGCCGTCGTTTTCTTGATGCATATCGTGATAGAAATAATGAATTCCACTCCAGAAAACGTTCATTCAAAGAAGTCGCGGAATGGAAATACCAGCGTTACTTGCAAGATTATATGGGAGTTGTAGCGAGTGTAGACGAAAGTGTGGGAGAGATTCTTGATTATCTGAAACGTACCGGACTGGATAAAAATACGATTGTAGTCTATACTACCGATCAGGGCTTCTATTTGGGAGAACATGGTTGGTTTGATAAGCGTTTCATGTACGAAGAATCTTTCGGCATGCCGATGGTTATGCGCTGGCCCGGACATATCAAGCCGAAAACTCAGGTAACAGGATTGACGCAGAACATAGACTTTGCTCCTACTTTTCTGGATATGTGTGGTATCGAAGTGCCACAGGATATGCAGGGCGTATCGTTCCGGGAGTTGGTAGAGACGGGAAAGAAACCGCGTGATTGGCGTAAATCACTCTATTATCATTATTATGAATTTCCCGGGTTTCATAGTGTCCGTGCCCATTATGGTGTAAAGATGGAACGCTACAAATTAATGCACTTCTATGTGGAAGACAAATGGGAACTGTATGATCTGAAAACTGATCCGACAGAAATACACAATCTGTACGGAAAGCAAGGAATGGAGAAAGTAACTGCTGAACTAATGGCAGAACTTGCACGTTTACAGAAACAATATGAAGTTCCTCAGAATTTGTGCAAGTAATATAAAGAACGAAAGAATGAAACATCTGTTATTGACTATAGTCTGCCTGATTGTGTGGACTGCTCTTCCAGCGCAGGATATGCGTCAGGATACATATTGTAATCCCTTGAATATAGATTATACCTATATGATTTATAATTCCGACCGGGATATTTCTTACCGTTCGGGGGCTGATCCGGCAGTAGTGGAATTTCGCGGAGAATATTATATGTTCGTAACGCGCTCGCACGGCTATTGGCGTTCCAAGGATTTATTGAACTGGGAGTTTGTACGTCCCGGTAGGAATTGGTATCCTCAGGGATGCAATGCTCCGGCTGCACACAATTATAAGGACTCTGTGCTTTATGTTGCAGGCGATCCTTCAGGTTCTATGAGCATCCTTTATACCGATGATCCTGCTTCCGGTGATTGGGAAGCTACGCCTGCCATTCTACATAATCTGCAAGATCCTGATTTGTTTATTGATGACGATGGGAGAGCTTATATGTTCTGGGGATCTTCCAATGTTTACCCTATCCGAGGTATGGAATTGGATAAAAATCACCGTTTCACAAAGAAAGGGGAGACGAAAGAACTTTTCAATCTGGATATGCCTAAACATGGTTGGGAACGTTTCGGTGAGAATCATACGGATACAGTATTGGGCGGTTACATCGAAGGCCCCTGGTTGACAAAACATAATGGTAGATACTATATGCAATATGGTGCGCCAGGTACGGAATTCAATGTTTATGCGGACGGAGTATACGTAGCAGATCATCCGATGGGACCTTATACTTATCAGAAACATAATCCGGTATCTTATAATCCGGGTGGTTATATGAATGGTGCCGGGCATGGAAGCACTGTGCTTGGTCTCGGTGGACAGTATTGGCATTTTGCTTCGATGTCTCTTTCTATCAATGTGAACTGGGAACGTCGTCTTTGTATGTTTCCTGCCGGATTCGATAAAGATGGTGTTATGTATGTGGATACCCGTTTTGGAGATTATCCCCGTTATGCTCCTGCCGTGCCGGGTAAGGCAGGACAGTTCAGAGGGTGGATGTTGCTCTCTTACGGCAAGCCGGTTACTGCCTCTACTGTAAAAGGAGAGTTTCAACCTTCTGCATTGACTGATGAACTAACTAAGACATTCTGGTTGGCTGAGGCTAACGATGAACGCCAATGGATAATGATCGATCTGGAAACCCCGGCTACTGTATCTGCTATTCAGATCAACTATCATGATTACCAAAGTGATATGTATGGTCGTTATGAAGGGCTTCGTCACCGCTATGTGATTGAGGGTTCACTGGATGGACAGAATTGGGAAATATTGGTTGACCGCAAAGAAAGTTATAAAGATACTCCGAATGATTATGTTGAACTCGGACAATCTCAATCTGCGCGTTATATCCGCTATAAGAATATAGATGTACCGACCCCGAACCTGGCAATTTCTGAATTTCGGGTATTCGGATTGGGTATGGGAAAAACACCACAACAGCCGAAGAAATTAGCCCTTGATCGCCGTGCGGACTGTCGTGATATTACTATCAGTTGGGAACCGGTCAAAGGTGCACAAGGATATAATGTGTTATGGGGTATTGCTCCCGATAAACTTTATAGCTCCTGGATGGTATATGGCAATAATGAATTATTTATGAAATCTCTTACTACCGATCAGGATTATTACTTCTGTGTGGAAGCATTTAATGAGAATGGCGTATCTTTACGTTCAGAAGTGAAACATGTAAAATAACAATGCTATGAAACGATTAATCAGTGCTATTTGTCTTCTTTTCTTCCTGTTACCTTTGCCTGCTCAGGAAACGTACCAGAAAGAAATCTTTATCTCTTCCCGGGGAGATACCTTGCAGTATCGCTTGCTGCAACCGGAAAATATGAAAAAGAGTGAGAAGTATCCTTTGGTGCTTTTTCTGCATGGTGCAGGGGAGCGCGGTAATGATAATGAGAGGCAATTGACCCATGGTGGACAAATGTTTTTGAATCCGGTGAACCGGGAGAAATACCCGGCATTCGTGCTTGCACCACAGTGTCCCGAAACGGGCTATTGGGCATACTCGGCACGTCCTGAATCATTTTTGCCGAATGAGATGCCGTTGAATGAACCGATAACTCCGATTTTTCAGACAGTGAAGGATTTGCTGGACACTTATCTGGCAATGCCTCAGGTTGATAAATCACGTATCTATATCGTTGGACTTTCTATGGGAGGAATGGGAACCTTTGACATGGCTGTCCGTTTCCCGGAGATATTTGCTGCTGCTGTGCCTATTTGCGGTACAGTAAATGTGGCGCGCCTGAAAGTTGCCAAGTCTGTAAAGTTTCGTATTTTCCATGGTGATGCTGACAATGTGGTTATACCTGAAGGTTCGCGTGCGGCATACAGGACTTTGAAGAAGGCAGGTGCTGATGTGGAATACATCGAGTTCCCGGGATGTAATCATGGTAGCTGGAATCCGGCTTTCAATTATCCCGACTTTATGAGTTGGCTGTTCAGTCAGAAGAAATAGTTTAAAGAAAAATGAGGTTGTGTCAAAATGCTGGCACAACCTCATTTTTCTTTAAACTATTTTTCTTCATAATCCCCGTTAGCTTTAATCAGCTCAATCAGCTTTTCTACAGCTTCTTCTTCGGGAATATTCTTTTCAATGCATTCTTTCTTCTTATACAGACTGATTTTCCCACGTCCGGCACCTACGTAGCCATAGTCAGCATCAGCCATTTCTCCGGGACCATTGACGATGCAGCCCATAATACCTATTTTCAATCCTTTCAGGTGTGAAGTAGCGGCTTTTACACGTGCTATGGTACTTTGAAGATTGAACAGGGTGCGTCCGCATCCGGGACAGGAGATATATTCCGTTTTGCTGGTGCGTATCCGTCCTGCTTGCAGAATACCAAAGGCTGTGGCATCTACTAAGGCATGACTGAGATTTCCCTGGTTGAACAGGAAAATACCATCGCAAAGGCCGTCGAAGATAAGTGCTCCCATGTCAGCAGCAGATTTTATCTGCAAGTCCTCCGCTTCATTTTCAGCATAGTGCTGGAAGAATACAACAGGATTTTTCAGTCCTTTCTGCATCAATTGGTGAACTAAGGCACGATGTTCCCCAAGTCGGTTAGGATGGTTACTCTGTGATATAATGACTACTTCCGGATGATGTTTCAGACAAGCAATCACTTCTTCCGTTTGTGCCATGTAAGGCATAAACATGAATTTCAAATCAGCTTGGCAATTGCCCATAAGTGGCATCTGCTGGTAATTGAAAGCCGGATAGGTTCCGGGCTCTTCTTTCCATACATCCGCATCCAGGATGTATTCCACTCCTTCTTCACGAATTTCTGGTAAGGCACGTCCGGCATAGATGTAATCCGGAATGAATTGAGGGTTCGTATCGAATTTTCCGTCCATGCGTTCGGCAATGACTACAGGCAGGTGATTCCCGCCTATGTTGCGTACGGCAGTTGTTTCACGTCGTACCGGAGAAAGATAATTGAAACCTTCTGCTTCCACTCCGGGTATGTAAGGATGATCCTGGTGCTGCATGATATAATCCACCAACTTTCGTGCTACAGGTATTTCTGCTTCCGGAGCTTCGCTCAGAGAAACACGGATGGTATCACCCAGGCCGTCAGCTAGCAATGCACCGATGCCCAATGCAGATCTGATACGCCCGTCCTCACCATCCCCGGCCTCTGTAACGCCAAGGTGCAGCGGGAATTGCATTCCTTCCTTTTCCATTACAGCAGCCAGCAGGCGAACTGTTTTCACCATTACTACTGTATTGGAGGCTTTGATGGAGATAACAACATCTGTAAAGTCTTCTTTTACACAGATGCGCAGGAATTCCATGCATGATTCCACCATACCTTCCGGTGTATCGCCGTAGCGAGACATAATGCGGTCGGACAGTGAACCATGATTTACACCGATACGGATGGCTGTATGATTCTCCTTGCAGATATTCAGGAAAGGAACGAACCGGTCATGTATCTTCTGCAACTCTTGTGCATACTCTTCGTCTGTATATTCCAGATGCTTGAAGGTGCGTGCGGCATCTACATAGTTTCCCGGATTGATACGTACTTTCTCAACATACTGTGCTGCTACATCTGCTACCTTTGGGTTGAAGTGAATGTCGGCAACCAGTGGAACCATATATCCATCCCGGCGTAAACCGGCATTGATGTTCATCAGGTTTTCCGCTTCTTTAATGCCTTGTGCTGTCAGACGTACATATTCACCTCCGGCATCTACGATTCGTTTGGCCTGTGCCACGCTGGCTTCTGTATCCTGCGTGGCGGTGTTTGTCATACTCTGTATGCGTATAGGATTGGAGCCGCCCATAGGGGTGGCTCCAATATTTACTTCTGATGTTTCCCGACGGGAATAGTTGAATAAATCCACTAATTACTCCTTTTTAATTCGTTTTATACTCGTACTTTACTTCTTTCAGTTCCTCGTTCGCTTTTACGATTTTCTTTTTCAGCCCTTCTTTGTAGGCTGCAAAAGTTTCAGCGAGATCGGTATCGCTCAAAGCCAGCATTTGTACAGCAAGAATGGCAGCATTCATGGCACCATTGATGGCAACTGTGGCTACAGGGATTCCGGGAGGCATCTGGATGATAGAGTACAGGGCATCTACGCCATCCAGCACAGAACCTTTAACGGGAACTCCGATGACAGGCAGTGTTGTGTTGGCAGCGATGACTCCAGGCAGAGCGGCAGCCATGCCGGCAGCTGCGATTATCACTTTAACGCCGCGTCCGCGGGCGTTCTTTGCAAAATTCTCTACTGCTTCCGGAGTGCGGTGTGCAGAAAGAGCGTTCATTTCGAACGGTACATGTAAATCATTCAGCAGTTGAGCGGCCTTTTCCATAACAGGAAGGTCGGAGGTGCTGCCCATGATGATGCTTACTAATGGAGACATAATTATTTAGTTATTAGTGTTTAGTGATTAGTGATTAGCAAGCTTCTCAATATCAATTTGCTAATCACTAATCACTAATAGTTAATCGTTAATCAACGCTTTGTAGGCAGCAGCATCCAGCAATGAATCGAAGTCTGCATCAGCATCCGGTTTCATTTTGATGAGCCAGCCTTCGCCGTACGGATCTTTGTTTACCAGTTCCGGCTGGTCGGCAAGAGCCTCGTTTTGTTCCAGGATTTCTCCGCCTATGGGCAAGAAAAGATCCGAAATGGTTTTTACTACTTCAATGGTTCCGAATACTTCGTCGGCTGCCAATGTTTCACCCTCTGCCTGGATATCTACGAATACGATATCGCCCAATTGTTCCTGAGCGTAATCGGTGATACCTACATAAGCTACATCGCCTTCAAGGCGTATCCACTCGTGTTCTTTGGTGTACTTTACATTTTCTGGGAAATTCATGATCATTATTTTTAAAGGTTAATACTTATATTAATTACAAATTACTAATTATAAATTACGATTCTTTGTTCACTCTTAATTCTTTACTTATCTTAGAATAAGAAAATGCGGAACAGGATATTACTCAGTGGATGAAGCACCAATAAGGAGCAAATCAATCCTACGGCAAAACCTACCAGTACCTCTCCCAATGTATGATGCTGTAAAATAATACGTGCTGTGCCCAAGACACCTGCAATCAGGATGAACAAACATAGCCACCATACCGGATTGTATCCGAACAGGGCACTGAAAGATACCAATCCTCCTACAATAGCCCCTACACCTGCCATATGCTCGCTTAACTTCCATTTCAGATTGACAACAATACAGATAACCATCATGATCAATGCAGCAAGAATAATACCTGTCATGTACCAGGGAATATTCAGGCGATGCATCATCACCAGACAGAATACGTATGAAGTAATAGTAAGTAGGAATGGCATAAAACGCCGTTTACGTTCTCCTAAGTCTTCGGGACTGAAACCGTTGATCTTACGGAACAGGAAGATGGTGAGCGTAGGCATAAGAATGGTGAAGCAGTACACTACTCCCAGCACAATCAGCTTATACTGTATAGGCATGATGCGCAGATATGAGAAAAGGAACAGAATCAGAAACGCCAGGAACGGGATAGAAAACGGCGTGAATATAGCCGATATCACCCGGGCTGTCCGGATTAAGCTCCTGTCTGCCACAATATGTTGTTCTTCAACCATTTTAATTTATAATTTTACAATTGGATTCATTAATCATTTACCACCTTATCATTTTATAATTACTTTCTCAGCCTTGCCACCGGTATGTTCAACTGTTGCCTGTACTTGGCTACCGTGCGGCGTGCTATCGGATATCCTTTTTCTTTCAGTATATCCGTCAGTTCATCATCCGTATAAGGTTTCTTTTTATCTTCATTGTCAATGCATTCCTTCAATATCTTACGAATCTCGCGTACAGACATTTCTTCACCATCCTCGGTGACATATCCGTCATTGAAGAAAAATTTCAGTGAATAGATGCCGTAGTTGGTTTGCACATATTTGCTGTTGCTGACGCGGGAAATGGTTGAAATGTCCAGTCCGGTACGTTCGGCAACATCTTTCAATATCATAGGACGCAGCAATGATTCGTCTCCTTCGAGGAAGAACGGACGTTGCAGGTCGATAATGGCTTGCATAGTAGTCATTAATGTATTCTGACGTTGCTTCACGGCATCGATAAAGCCTTGTGCTGCATCCATTTTCTGCTTCAGGAACATCATGGCTTCTTTCGACTCTTTCGACTGGTTAGCCCTGTTTTTGGTATGTTCTTCCACCATCTCGGTGAAGTCGCGGCTCATACGCAGTTCCGGAACGTTCCGGTTGTTCAGAGCCAGATTGATGGTACCGTCGTCGTATGTATCTACAATGAAGTCGGGGATGATCTGTTGCATGTTCCGGCCGATGGCTTCACCCAGGGAGGCACCCGGACGCGGATTGAGTTTGCAGATCTCTTTGATAGCCTGTTCAAAAGCGTCTTCTTCCAGTCCGAGCTTCTGCTGTATCTTGTCCCAATGCTTACGGGTGAATTCTTCGTAACATTCGGAGATGATCGCTTCTTCTATATAAAGTAGAGGGTTCGGGGTGAAGTGCTGTTGCTCTATCTTGCGATGAATCTGAATGAGCAGGCATTCTTGCAGGTTGCGTGCGCCAAGTCCGGCGGGGTCAAAGTCCTGGATAATCTTCAGTGCTTCTTCCAATTCCTCCTGGGTGCATTCGATGCCGGCGTAGATGGCAAGTTCATCACAGATGCTATCCAGAGACTTACGTAGCAGGCCGTCGTCATCCAATGATCCGATCAGATATTCCGCCAGTTCACGCTGATGCTCGGTCAGGTCACGTTCGCTTAGTTGCTCCTTCAGAGTTTCGTAAAAAGAAGTAGCATCGGAGAAAGGTATTTCTTCAGCCTGTTCACCTTTGCTACGGTTGTTTTCCTGCAATTTGTAGTCGGGGATATCGTCTTCGCTCAGATAGTCGCTTAATGAATCATATTCATTGGCTCCGTTGTCTTCTGCGGAACCTCCCGTATCGGAATTTTCAGAAAAGTCGTCACTTGCCGTATCTTCCTTTCCTTCTTCCAGAGCCGGATTTTCCAGAAGTTCCGCATGTATACGGTCTTCCAGTTCTACAGCGGGCAATTCCAGTAGCTTCACTACCAGAATCTGCTGGGGCGACAGTGTCTGTACCTGTTGCTGCGCTTGAGTTTGTACTTGTCTGGAACCTTGTGCCATACTTATTCTTTTCTTTTACTCGCCACAAAGATAATGCAAACCGAGACAGAATAAAATGAACGAGTTCATTTTTTATGCCGAGGCGCAGCTTATCTTCGCACTTTTTGCAAAAATAGTGAATAGTTCGGGAACGCGAAATGTTCTCGGTATAAGTTTTTCATGCAAGCATGAAAGTTTGGCGCCTAATTTACATTATCTTCGTTAAAAGCGAAGATAAGCTGCACATCAGCATTAAAAAATAAGCAAGCTTATTTTGTGCTGCTTTTGGTTTGCATTATCTTTGTGCGTATCAACTTAAAAAATTGCAACGTTATGTTTGATAAAGAAACTTATGTGCAGCGCAGAGCCCTGCTGAAAAAAAATGTTGGCTCCGGAGTGTTACTATTCTTGGGAAATGACGAACAAGGACTGAATTATGAAGATAATGCTTTCCGTTATCGTCAGGATTCTACCTTTCTCTACTATTTCGGCTTGTCGTTTGCCGGACTTTCCGCTATCATTGACATCGATGAGAACAAAGAAATCATTTTCGGGGACGAACTGACTATCGACCATATTGTGTGGATGGGCACACAGCCAACTCTGAAAGAGAAGAGCGAACGGGTAGGTATTCGGGAGACACTTCCTTCTGCCGGAATTATCAGCTATCTGCACAAAGCCGTACAAAAGGGTCAGACGGTACATTATCTTCCGCCTTACCGTCCCGAACATAAGTTGAAACTCATGGATTGGCTGGGTGTTCCGCCTGCACGCCAGGAAGGTTCCGTACCGTTTATCCGTGCGGTGGTGGCACAGCGTAATTATAAATCTGCTGAAGAGATTGCAGAAATAGAAAAAGCATGTGATGTGACTGCCGACATGCATATCAAGGCGATGGAAGTGATTCGGCCGGGTATGTACGAATATGAAGTTGTGGCAGAGATGAACCGTGTAGCCGAAATGAATAATTGCGAACTTTCTTTCCCTACGATTGCCACAATCAACGGACAGACTTTGCATAATCATTATCATGGTAATAAAATTAAATCGGGTGACTTGTTCCTGATCGACGCCGGTGCGGAACTTCCGTCGGGTTATTGCGGTGACATGTCGTCTACTGTACCTGCCGATAAAACGTTTACTTCAAAACAACGTGCCGTTTACGAAATTCAGAATGCTATGCATCTGGAATCTGTAAAGGCTCTCCGTCCGGGTATTCCTTATATGGAAGTGTACGACTTATCTGCCCGCGTAATGGTAGAAGGTTTGAAAGGACTGGGCCTGATGAAAGGAAATGCAGATGATGCAGTGCGCGAAGGTGCTCATGCATTGTTCTATCCTCACGGTCTGGGACACATGATGGGACTGGACGTGCATGATATGGAAAACTTGGGAGAAGTGTGGGTAGGGTATGACGGTCAACCCAAGAGTACACAGTTCGGACGTAAGTCTCAACGCCTTGCTATTCCTTTGGAACCGGGCTTTGTACATACTGTTGAACCGGGTATCTACTTTATTCCTGAATTGATTGACATGTGGAAAGAAGGAAAGAAATTCACAGACTTTATCAATTATGACAAAGTGGAAGAATATCGTGACTTCGGCGGTATCCGCAATGAAGAAGATTATCTTATTACAGAAACCGGTGCCCGCCGCTTAGGCAAGAAGATACCGTTGACTCCGGAAGAGGTGGAAGCGTTGCGATAGTATCAATTTAAGAATGAGTCTAATGAAAAAACTACTATTCTTATTTTGTCTTTTGTCCTGGAGTGTATTGCATGCACAAAAGACGATTAATCGGCCTCCGTTTATAGCAAAGGCAACGGAAACCATTGAGATAGCTGCTATTCATTTGTCGGATACAGCTACCGTGGTTGATGTGGATGCAAAATTTATTCCAAAGAACTGGATACGTATTGCTCCTGCTACTTGTCTGGTTGCAGATAATGGTGAACGTTACCAGGTGCGGCAGGGAGTAGGCATAGAGTTGGGCCAGGAATTTTGGATGCCTGAGTCGGGTGAGGCTACTTTTTCTTTGATATTTCCACCTCTGCCGGCATCTGTAAAGTCGTTTGATTTTGTGGAAGGTGAAGGTGAAAGAGACTTTAATCTTTTTGGTATCAGCCTGATCGGGAAGTTGCCCAAACTCCAATTGCCTAAAGACTTAGGGAAAGTCGGCAAAGCGACTGCTGTTGCTTTGCCGACGCCTGAAATCAAAGAGGGAACCGCTATCATCAGTGGGCGTATTCTGGATTATAAGCCTTCATTTCGCATGAAAGTCGAACTACATTCAGCTGATTTTTTATCTGCTTATGGCCAAAAGAATACAGAGTTAAAGTTGGATGAAGCAGGAAATTTTCATACGGAAATGCCTGTTTCACATCCTTCTGTGGCCTATTTACGTGTGGGTGGCTCTGTTATTTCTTTTTTATTGTCTCCAGGTGGCGAAACCAAGATTACTGTAAATCTTCGTGAGATGACGCGTGCTTCCAGTCGTTTGCGGAAAGATGCGAAACCTGAAGGGAAGAAGGTTTATTTTGAAGGACTGAATGCCGGATTGAATACGGAGATGAATTCCGGATTAGAGATTCCTCTTTGTTCTGTTGAGCTGAAAGACTTGTATGACATGAATCCGGACCAGTACAAGGCATATTGTATGCAGAAGTATGAGGAAGCAGACAAGGCGATCCACGCTAATAAGAAGATAAGTAAGGCTTATGCGGAACTGTTGACGGTGCTGAATAAAGATGCATTGTATGGGTTGTTATGTGGATATGATTATCAGCTATTGCAGGCTTATGCTCAGCAAAAGGGGCTGTCTGTGCGTGATGCAAGTAAAGAGTATCGTTCTCCTGAACCATCAAATGACTATTTCGATTTTCTAAGTGAATTTGGTTATATCAATTCACCCAAGTCTGTGTATTGTTTTAATTATCCTTCCAGGGTAGTTAATACCGGGTATATAAGCTTGCCGTCTGTAAAGCGAGGTGACATCTTTGATTATTTACTCAATTCCCCTAAAGTGGCCCCTAAAGATAAGGAGACGATGAAGAAATATCGCGATAATCCGTCATCGTATGATTCTTCGGTAATGAAAGAACTGAGGAATAGATATGATGCTCTTTTTCAGGAATTTGGTAGACAAGGAATGGAAGCTAACCGAAAAGCGGTTGAAGAACTGATTGGTAGCCAAGGTATCTATTATGATGTACAGAAAGCCATGCAATGTGTTTCGAAACTGGAAGATTTTACACCTTTATCTGAAGATGATTTTGCTGCGTTGCATGCAATTGAAAATTCCTATTTTCTGAACCGATTGACCGCAATGAATACGGAACTGCTTCGGAGGATAGAAGAGAATAAGAGTAAACGTGGTTTTACGGTTCGTACTTTGGCTGCAGACGTTAAAGATGATGAACTGTTTGAAGCTATGGTCGCTCCGTTCAAAGGTAAAGTGGTGCTTGTTGATTTCTGGGCTACCTGGTGTGGTCCTTGTAAGATGGCAATGAAGATGATGAAGCCCATGAAGGAAGAACTGATAGATAAGGATATCGTGTATGTCTTTATTGCCGGTGAAAATTCTCCGGAGACAACATGGAATAATATGATACCCGATATTCATGGTGAACATTATCGACTTACCAATGCACAATGGGCGGCTATCTGCAATAAATTTGAGGTTCGTGGTGTACCTACCTATCTGGTACTCGACCGTGAAGGAAAACAAACTTATCGGTCGGTCGGTTTTCCGGGAACGGATGCGGTGAAGGGTGAATTACTGAAAGCATTAAATTCTTCCGCTGACTGATCATATACTCTAATAAACGAAAAGGGGCAGCTATGGCTGCCCCTTTTCGTTTATTATCTAATCGGTGTTATCAGATAAACTGTCCGTCTTCGTTGATCTTAACTTTCACTTCCTTTTCGCCTTGCTCCAGCTCTATCCAGTAGTAGTTCCCGGCAGGAGTTTCAAAATATTCGGCATCATCTACTACATAGCCGCTATATTGTGACGCTTTAATGGCATCTGTTACTTTTACTGGAAGTACATATACATCCCATGAGGTGGAAATCCATTCATAGTTTGTACTAAGCAATACTTCTTTACTTTGATTTTCGTGTATGATGTCCACTTCAATCATTCCTTTCTCCTGCTCAATCTCAATAATACGGGCGTTAGGATAATTCTTCTGTATAAGTTCTGTTACGGCAGTAACCATATTGGATGGAGCATCCGGCAGCAATGATTCATTATTGCCGTTACCGTCATCATTTACGGCTTTAATAAGAATTCCGTCTGCTGAATAATGTAAGTCCATATCTATATCCTGTGCAGATTCCACTTCTATGATGTAGATAACCTCTTTTTCGGTTCCTGCACGTTCAATGCGTTCCACTTCATTATCTTTTTGCCAAGTGGCGTATTCACTGCTCTCAAAGGAGGTCCTTACTGCTTGTGGAATGGCACTATATGGCATTTCTGTCTCCGTCATATGCCACGAACCATCTGCCTTGTACCAAGCTTCTGTTTTATATCCGTTGTCACTCTTGTTATTGAATTCAGCTTTGTAATATTGCTCTTGCGAGACAGTTTTTGTTTCCCAACTCAGGTTAGCGGTGTTAGAAAAACTACTATCGAATGCCGTGCGTACAGCTTCGGGAACTTTAGAACTTGGGAGATCGTCATCGTCATCACTGCAGCTTTGTAGGCTTAACATCCCCATAACTAATAGGGCTAAATACATTTTCAATTTCATAGTTACTTATTTTTTAGAGTTTCTGATTATTGTTGATTTTATTGCAAAGATGACGGGCAATTCTGGAAGAAATTGGGAATTTGCCTCCAAAAGTGGATAATAAATTCTATATTTGCGATTTTAACATTAAAAAGAGCAGATTGCTAATGAATTTATACTGATTATGGTACAGAAATTGGAAACACACACCCGTATTGACGTAGCTGACGTGCTGCGTGGACTCGCCGTTATGGGCATCATTGTATTACACTCCATCGAACACTTTAATTTCTATTCATTTCCTGATACAAGTACTCAAAGTGCATGGCTTAACTTTTCTGATAAAGCCATTTGGGACGGACTCTTTTTCATGTTCGGAGGAAAGGCTTACGCTGTGTTTGCTTTACTTTTTGGTTTTAGTTTCTTCATCCAGGATAATAACCAGCGTATGCGTGGCAATGATTTTCGTTTGCGTTTTTGCTGGCGATTGATCTTATTGTTCATTCTTGGTAATATAAATGCAGCTTTTTTCACGGCCGAAGTATTGGTGCTCTATTCGTTAGTCGGATTCATCTTACCACTTACCTGCAGGCTGAAAGATAAATGGTTGTTTATTCTGGCATGTGTACTTTTGATACAACCATTACCACTTTATTATGTGATATGTGCCTGCATAGATCCTTCTTTTGTGACTCCCTCTATTCCGACAGGTAGTTACTGGGGAGCTGCTTTTCAAGTGCAGAGTCACGGCACTTTCCTTGAAACTCTGCGTGTGAATTTATGGGAAGGGCAGATTGCCAGTCTTGCATGGGCTTGGGATCACGGACGTGTATTCCAGACTGCCGCTCTTTTCCTGTTCGGCTTGCTGATAGGACGTCGGGGACTTTTCCTGAAGGAAAATCTGAAATTCTGGAATAAGGTACTTTGTGGCGCTCTTATCGCTTTCTTCCCCCTATATGGATTGGGTAATATGTTGCCGGGTTTCATCGTTAGTAAGTCTATTCTTACTCCTTTGTTACTAATCATAACTTCCTTGTCCAAATTTGCATTTATGCTGATATTGGTGTCGGGTGTTATCTTTGCTTTCTATCGGACAAACCTGCATGACTGGTTGATGAAGATTACTCCTTACGGTAAGATGAGTCTTACAAATTATATTACTCAGAGTATTATCGGTTCGTTGTTGTTCTATAATTGGGGTCTTGCACTTCACTCTCAGTTGGGTATAACAGCCAGCTTCCTGGTAGGAGTAGTGCTCTTCATCGTGCAGCTTGCTTTCTGCCGTTGGTGGATGAGCCGTCATGCACACGGTCCGCTGGAATACTTGTGGAAACGAGCGACTTGGTTGAAATAAAAGATTTTTTATAGATATTTTTCCCACAGATAGCGGAGCGGACTGAGTAGACGTGCAGTTACGCTCCGTTCGTCTGTCATGACCTCTGCTGTGCCGGAAAGTTCTCCTTTAAAGTCCAACTGCTTGCCATATGAGGTGCATAAATTTTGTGGCAGACTTACCGTGACAGTGTACATATTGTCCTCGCTTGCTAATAGTGAAACAGACAGCACTTCTCCGGTGAGGAAGCCGAATTCCATGTATGGATACCCTGTCACACTGATATTCACTCTTTGTCCGGGGCATACTTTGCCTGATCCGCTGACGGGTAATTTTATTTTTCCTATAATGTCACCGGGAGTAGAGGCTACAATAGAGAACACTTTATCTCCCGCATTGACATTCTGGTTCTTCTGCCAGATATTATTGTAAGATAATATACCACTGGCAGGGCTGGTAAAGAGATATCCCAACTCCCAATCGCTGATGCTTACCTGTAAATCATTGAGGGCTGATTTTAACGAAGTGCTTATTGTATTGGCTTCCCGATTACGTTCCATACGGATTTCTACAATATTCTGTTGTAATTGCGCCTCTTGTATTCTGGCAGATGAAAGTGAAGTCATTAGTTGCTCTCTCCCTTGCCTGCGATTCAGATAGGTTTGTTGTGCTTCTTCATAATCAGCTTTCGATATTAATCCTTTGTCGAAGAGTTTCTTTTCCCGGCTATGGGTAGCGGAAGCTATCTGTACCTGTTCTTCATCAAGTTCTGCTTGTTTATTCAGATGCCGGATGTACTTCTGATACTCTTGCAGTTCTTTGCAGGCGGCCTGCTCTTTCTGGGCGTAGAGGTCTATCGACAGAAAATTACGATAATCTGTCAAGCATTTGATGAAAGAGGCATAAGCATTCTGAATGTTTCCGAGTTCCGGTTTCTCTGGAAACACGGTTTGGCAGATACAACTATCCGTCAGAATGAAAGAAGTAATCCTTTCTTTCAGTTCCAATACATGGGCAGTGATGGCAGGATTCTCCAGTACAGCTATGATATCTCCTGCTTTTATGGTTTCACGGTCTTTTCGATATACCTCCTGAATTTTTCCACTTCCTCTTGCCACGATCCATACGGGCGGATGCTCTGTGGTGATGGTGATTCCGGCACTTACTATATCCGGGTATTTGAAGAAAGAGCCGCCGATGAAAAGCAGTGCCAATACCCCGAAGAATACGGTTATTCCCCACCTGATCAATGCGTGTGGCGGTCGCGTCAATATCTCCTGCACCTCCTCACACCTCAATTCTATGTCCTTTTCTTCTTGTTTCTTCATAACTCTCAACTCTCCATTTTCAACTCTCCACTTATTAAAGTTCCAATTGGTTCTTCACCAGCTTGTAATATCTTCCTTCCAGAGCAATCAGCGCTTCATGCGTTCCGGTCTCTGCTATCCTGCCCTGTTCTATGACGATGATTTGTTCCGCATTCCTTACGGTGCTCAACCGGTGGGCTACCACTACGGATGTCCTGCCTTTGAAGAAGGTTTGCAGGTTGTTCATGATAGTGCGTTCGTTGTTGGCATCCAGTGCATTGGTTGCTTCGTCGAAGAAGATGAATTCCGGGTCTTTGTACACGGCGCGGGCTATGAGTATGCGTTGTTTCTGTCCCTGACTTAATCCGTGCCCTTCCTGTCCTATCTTAGTATTGTATGCTAAAGGCAATTCTTCTATGAAATCGTGTATATTTGCCACTTCAGCAGCATGGCGCAGACGTTTCTTGTCGATATGCTCTACTCCGGGTGCAATGTTACCGGCAATACTGTCGGAGAAGATGAAACCATCCTGCATTACTACGCCGCACCGCTTGCGCCACTCGCGAATACTGTAACTTCCCAGTGGAGTATCCCCGATGAAGATATCGCCGCTTGCGGGCGGGTAGAATCCTAACAGTAGTTTAACGAGTGTTGTCTTTCCGCTTCCGCTCATACCCACGATGGCCGTTTGCTTGCCCGGCGGAATCACTAGGTTGATGTCGTCCAGCGTCGGGTATTCGCTTAGCAGATCATATTTGAAGTTAAGGTTTTGGAGTCTTATTTCTTTCCCTTCCGGTATTTCCCGCAGCAATTCACGGGTGGGGTCTTCCTCATCCGGTTTGTCGCGCACTTCGCTGAGGCGGTCCATGCTGAGCCGTGCGTCCTGCATATCGCGGGCAAAAGCGATGAGCTCATTTACCGGACTGTTCAACTGTCCGATGATGTATTGCACGGACAGCATCATACCTAGTGTCATTTCCCCTTTCACTACCAGGCTCGCTACGAGTGCGGTAATCAGCAAGTTCTTGCTTTGATTAATCAGGCACCGCTCCCGAATCCTGATACTGTCGCAAGGCAAGGCTCTTAATGTTTACTCTGAATAGTTTAGCTTGTATCCGCTCCCATTCCCAACGTTTCTGTTGCTCGCAGGCACTGAGTTTTATTTCTTGCATACCGTTTACCAGTTGCACTACCGTGCTTTGGTTGGCACTTTGCTGGGCGAAGCGTTTGTGGTCCAGTTCGGCACGCTTCTTCATGAATAGCCAGACGTATGCCACGTACAGGGCGCTTCCGCCCATGAAGATAAGGAATATCATGCCACTGTACACCAACAGTACAATGCCGAAGATGATAATATTGAATACGGAAAAGATAACGCTGAGGCTACTTCCCGTCAGGAAATCCTGTATGCGCTTGTGGTCGTTGATGCGTTGCAGGATGTCTCCTGTCATTTTGCTGTCGAAGTAGCTGATAGGCATCTTCATCAGTTTGATAAGGAAGTCTGATATGAGGGCGATGTTGATGCGTGTGCCCAGATGTAGCAATATCCAGTCCCGTATGAAATCTACGGCACTGCTGCTGAAAGACAGCATCAACTGGGCAATCAGCACCAGATAGATAAAACCGAGATTCTGGTTGTTGATGCCGAAGTCTACTACCGATTGTGTGAGGAAGGGTAACATGAGCTGTATCATGCTGCCCAGTAGCAGACCTAAAAGCAGTTGCCCCACCACCCCCCGGTACGGGCGGAGATAGGAGTAGAGGAAGCTAAAACCTCTGCGATTCACTTCGTCTCCCTCGTCCTCTATTGTATAAAATTCGGGTGTGGGCTCCAGCAACAACGCCACACCTGTGTCTTCTTCGTTCTTTCGGGAACTCAGCCAGCAATTACAAAATTCTTCTTTGGTGTATTTTAGCTTTCCTGCACCGGGGTCGGCCACCCAAACATGCTTATCGTTGAGCTTATATACTACGACAAAGTGCTGCTGGTTCCAATGTATGATGCAGGGTAAAGGGGCTTCCTGTAGCTTTTCATAACCCACTTGTACGCAAATACTGCGAAAACCAATCTTTTCTGCCGCTTCGCTGATGCCAAGCATGGATACCCCTTCACGGGTGATGAATGACTTTTCCCTTAACCCTTCCAACGAATAACATTTGCCATAGAAGGCGGCTACCATGCGGAGGCAGGTAGGACCACAATCCATGGCGTCATGCTGAGGATAGTAAGGAACAAATGTCATTGCATTATCTTATCTAATACTTCTTTTAAATCTGAAATATGGCTGGGACGTGGTAAATTCTTATGCAGAATTTTACCATCTGAGTTAAGCAATATGTATCGGGGTATTGTGAATTCATCACTTCCATATATTTGTTTCTGAATACTCTTTTGTAATTCGGAGGCTGCCAGTAAGTGAAAGCCGCTTAATTTGTAATTATTGATGCATTGTTGCCAACTGTCTTTTTGTGTGGAACTATCGATAGATATATATACTACAGATATGTCTTTATAAGTACTTAGTAGTTCATTCAACTCTTTTTTATACTTGAATTCATGTCTACATGGCATACACCAACTTGCCCATAAATCAATGAATATATATTTGTTTTTAAGCTCCGATATAGTTCTGAGTTGTGATAAGGAATCTATGTTCTGTTTGATGTACGAGCAAAAGAAGTCTTTTGAATCTTCTTCATTTCGGCTTTTATCATTAATAATAGCGGCATATTGACTATCAGAGAATTTCTCATTGAAATATTTTCGGACTTTAGGAAGGTTCATTACCGGCGTGTTGCGTTCCAATTGGCGGAGATATGCTTTCCCAAATAAAACAGGATGCATATCTATAGGTGTATATAAAATATTTCTATAAGGTCCGAATATGTTTTCCTCACATTCTTCTGGTGCTTCTTCCCCGTAGTAGAACACCAGATATTGGGAGACGAATAAATCATAATCATATTTTAATGTTTCCCGGCTAAGTAGTGCAGTGGTTTTAAATAGATTATCTATTTGATTGACTATTTCTGTACTATCTTTAATAGCAGTGACTTTATAATCTTCTATCTCTAATATACTTCTTAGGAGCAAAATTAGATAGCTGTTGTATTGTAGTAGAATTTCTTTTCCTAATTTATCGATAAAGTCTTGAGACGTGGTTGTGCTTAGTGGTATTTCGTTTATGGCTTTCATTGTCGGAAGAATGATATTCTTCTGTATTTCTGGTATAATCGTGTTGAATTCTCTTTTTTGCCCAACATATTCGTTTATTAGTTCTTCCATTGGTCCCATATAGAGGTCATAATGGGAGGCGTTTGTGAATTTGTCCTGTAAGTATTTTAATCCATCTTGATTGCTTCCTTCAAATGTTATTTGTTTATTATTGATGTGTATCTTTAAAGAGTCATTTGGAAAAAGAATAACCTCACATTTCGTTCCTTGTGAGAATTGGCAATATATAAAATTAAATGAGACGATGTCTGTACTATAAATACATGGCTTATTTGTTGTAACTTTAAGTATTGTTGTTGGTAGTTGATTATTGTATCCTCCATCTATAGGCTCATAGATAGAAATTTCGCAATCTTGTTCTGTCGAAAATAGAATAGTTGCGTTTTGCGCATGACCACTTATTGGTAATAAGAGCATGAAAAAAAGAGAGAAGAGTTTGTATTTCATAATTATCTGTTTAAAAAGGGGGATGTGCCAGAAGTTATTTAGTATATCACAAACAAATAATTGTTTATCTACATACTGTGTAACTTTTGGCACACTCTCTTTAAGAGTTTTACTTAGGATCGTCTACTGCTTGCTACAAGCCCAGTCGCCGCCATTACATCTTTTGGCCATTACATTTTCAACATTTACTGTCTCATTTACTATTATGGTAAATGTTGAACCACCTGCGCAATGACAGTTTTCTACATGTCCGGCTCCTCCTCCTCGGAGTCCATTCATAGCCACTTTGCGTAATTGAAATTTTAGAAATTCTTCTTTCATATCATTTAGCATTTTAAGTGAAATAACTTGAGTGATATTTTGCAACCGTCACTCTTATCGGCTATTGTGTCTTGAGAACAATATCTTTATGTTAATACATACTTTAGATTTTCTATCTGATATATGTATGGTAAGTAATGTTTATTTGCAATTATAGTGGGCGTTTCATTTATTTGTTGTTGTAAGCAATATAACTGTTGCTGTTTCCATATTTCCTTCGATTTATCCGTTATACGATTAGGATTTTCTATGTGATGGTTTTTATGCCATTTTAATAATGAATCCATGGCCTTTTTCCAACTTTCTGTAAGATAGATTGAGATTATTATTTGTGCAACTTGTTTTCCCGTGTCATCTCCCGGGAAAGTCAATAGCACTAAAGATATAGGCTGTTCATCAGCAATTTTTTGAACTTGTAAAAGTGTCTTTGCGCAGTTCTTGCAATTAGGATTAGTGACAAATAATAATTGATTCTCACCTGTTACATCATTGTGTAAAGTAATGTCATGCTTCGGCATTTCTCTAATTTGGGGTTCTTGGGCTAAAATGGCTTGAAATATTTGAGGGTTTAGTAAGCCTGAGAAATGAGTCTTGAGCTGCTTTCTTTCTTCATTATAGCTCAGCAATTTCTTTAGTTGTATCCAAATTATTAAATAAATGCAGCTTATAGTAATAATGAGAAATACTGTTTGTATAGAAAGTACCTGATTATATTGATCTTTTATTAAATATAAAGTAAGGCAGTTACTCCATACTATCAAGTTTATAACCATACAGAGCATGCATCCTTTACGGATTATAAAGATCTGATAGATTACGGAGAAGATAGTAAATCCTATTGCGGTAATATTACATATTAAACTGATGTAGTAAAAGTCGTATGGGCGGATAAGGGTAAATAGCAATAAAGTGCTGAAGTAGAATAATGATAATTCTCCTAATCCTATCCCTATAATATGTGAACCTTTAGAATGTAATACTTCATTGCAATCAATAGCTTTGCCTATGTGGCAGAAGTGGTGCAAGAACTTACTATTGACAGTTTCTTTATAGAGAATCGCGGAAGATACGAGAATTCCTATACATAACGTAAATAAGTAGAGTACCATTCCCGTTGAGTAGCTACTACTTGTACTGTATAATATAAGCAGGATAGTAGCGGTGGCAGCTAATAGTAATTGATATCGCTGAATCCAATCGACTGCATTTTTCAGCCAACAGTTCTTTTCTTGATTGGTTCTCTCTGTTACTTCGCTAACTAATACACCGCCTGTCCACTTTTGTAAGAATTGTTGTTTGCTTACTCTCATGTGTTGGGAATGAGGTATAGTAATAGTGATATATGCTTCTTCTATCTCCTCAACCAAGCAAAAAGGAGAATCATTATCATTAGTGATAACAATACATGGAGCTTCCAATTTTTTAAGATATTCTTTGGGAAGTTGATATACCGCATTATTGAGATGTGAAGTGAGTCCAGTGCATCGCTGATGCCTCGCATACTGTTGCCCAACGGATTGTCGAGCAAACGATGTACGGTCATCTTACTCACTTTTACGTGTAATTCGCGTAAATAGTGATAGAGTATTTCACTGGTGTTATCAACTCCCAACATAATGTCTCTCTTTTAAATTTAAAGCATAAATTCACCCTCTAAAGAAATAGTATCTGAAACAATTTCTATATAGTATGTTCCTGAATCTTGCATAGTCAGGTTTACGGAGAGTGCAGCCGGGCTTATATATTCCTGTGAGTAAATAGTTTCACCGGTAGATTCTTTGGTAATCTTGATGGTGACTGCTGGCATCACTTCTTCAAAAGATATGGATACTACTTTATTATATAAGTAAGCATGTGCAACTTGTGTGATAAGACTTCTATTTATAGGTTTGTTCGGTTTAAAATCCTTTAGTGGAATTTCTCTTTCTGTATTGTTATATTCCATCGTACTTCCATTTTCCTGTGCTTGGATGGAGCAAACAATAGTAAATGCGGTGATTAATATGATCAAAAGTGTTTTCATAAAATTATTTTTTTGATTATGTTATGTGTGCAAATTAAGAGATTGTTATTCATAAAAACAACTTTGGAGGTGTGTAGTTTTTGTGTAGTTTTGCTTTCTCAGATGTAGTTTCTGTGTAATATGAAGCCTCTTTTTCAGATAGAAGTGATAGCTTTGATGAAATTATCATTTTTGTCAAGTTGCATTTTCTTTTCAAGAATGCTACTCCGTCTTTTATATATGCTATTAGGGGTTCTGCTCAAAATGACTCCAAGTTCCTGTATGGAAAAGCCTGACAAGTGAATGCAACAAAAGAAAATATCTTTATCGGTCAGTAATGGAAAGTTCTTTTTCAGGTGTGAAGTATATTCGGGAATCAAACAATTAACCTCCTTTATTAATGACTTTTGATCATCGTTTGTTAATTCCGGTTTTTCTGTTGACTTTGCATTAATATCATTTTGATGATTCAATATGCTTTGTGCTTTCTTATAAAAAGCAGTTTCCTGTAATTGACCTTTTACTTTTTCTATATCTATTTCCATTGTTCTTATACTATCTTTTTCTGATGATACTTTCTTGCATTTATATTGTCTTATAAATAGGTAGCTCCCTACTATAAGTATGCCTATACTGATATATAATATCCATCTTTTTACGGGAAAATCAGATTTATATTGGGGTGGAGTAGGAGGATAAAACGCATTTGTCGACAATATATAGAGATTCTGATTGTGTGCACTATCTTGATAGGAGGAGTAAAGCCTTTCCAATTCCAGTAATTCTTCTAATTTATTTGACTTTTTTGCAATATCAGCAAGGCGCATATAAGCACTGGCTTTGGTGGTGTATTCTTGGGTATGCAAGGCTTTATTGAAATAGAACCGGGCAGAATCATATAGTTGGGCTTTATAGTAGGCGTCTCCTAATAGAAGATATCCTTTGGCATATAATGTAGTGTCAGTTAAGTGGGTGAAATTTTCTTTGGCGTATTTTATAGCCTCTTTACCTTTCTGCATTCTACTATACAAAGCACTTAAGGAAGATGCAATATTGGCTTTCAGCATATTGTTGGGAAAGTATTTTGTAAGTTCTGAGGCTTGTAATAGTAATGATTCAGCGTGCTGGTAATGTGCTTTTCCTTTTTCTATATTTATACTTCCGCGTTTGGATAAGGCTTCAACCAAGTTGATTGTGTCTTTCTGCAAGGTCGCTTGCTGCTGCATCAACTGATATATGGAATCCGCATTGTTATAATGGTTTTCTTGATAGTAAATGTTGCCAATATTATTATATATCAATGATAATAGTTTTGACCTTTCACTGTTCTTAGCATAATAGCTTGCATTTACATATAGGTTTAGTGCATGAGAATAGTTCCTTTGATCCCTTAAAACTCCTCCCCAATGGTAATACGCTTTCGCCTGCATCTGTACATCTCCAATAGAATCATAATACTGCACAGCCGTCCGTATCAGTGAATCATCCGTTTGTACAATGTAGTTTTTGTCTCTGGCTTGTGTCAGTAGCAGAGCATAGTAAGCGCGATCCGCGTGTACTGTCAGTTGTTGAGATTCTATGCTTTCCAGAATATGCAATGCACTGTCTGGATATTCTTCCATTAACGAATCTGCTTGTACTAACAGTATATTGTGATTGTGCTGTCGTGTACATGAGTTTAGTAAAAGAAAACTTATTAGCCATATTGTAACATAAATGCCCTGCTTCATTTTGATGAGTATTTGGTTAGTAGTATACAAAGGTATCTCTTTTGAGAAATATTACCAAGGCAACTGTATGTTTTTTGAGTTCTCTTTCTTCTTATCTTTCTCAACACGTTGAGAATCTTTTCTCACATAATTAAGAGTTTATTCTCATCGTATTGAGAAGAAACTCTCACCATATTGAGAAAAGATTCTCTATAAAGGGAGAATACTTTCTTTATAAAGCTTCTATTTGCTTCTTATCTGTTATCCGAGGATACTAATAAATACTTCAATTCGGCCAATTGATAAACGCTTGGCATATAGTGTCCGTTGACAATAACCGCTGGTGTATGACTGATATTATTTCGCTCACAATATTCTTGTTGCTGTCTCCAAAGTAGCTGTGCAACGTCATTGATGTAGTATTTCTCTACACCCGGTATTTCCTGAATCTCGAACCATTCCTCCAGTAAAAAAGTAGCCTTTTCCCAACCTTCGGAGAGATAGGCGGAGAGAATTGTCTGTGCAATATGTGCTCCCAGACGATCATTGGTGTATATGACTAATGAGATGGATATATCCGCTGAGATCTCCCGAATGTGGTGGTGAACTTTGGCGCATGCCTTGCAGTTGGGATTCACAACTACCATCAGTCTGTCTTTTGTATGATCGGCAGAATTGTGTAAAGCTATATCAGGATGGATCATCGTTCTGACTTTAGGCTTTAACGCCAGTAGCTTCTGGAAAGTGATTGGATTGAGTAGACCGGATAATTTGACCTTCATGAAACGCTTCTCCTTGTCTGAAGAAACAAGTGCTTTTGCCTGTATCCAGAATATCAGGCAGATAACGCTGACTGCAATCATAGAAAAGAGAATCCGGATGGAAAATCTCCATTCAAAGTTATTCCGTATGATATAAAGCGATGCTGCTGTCAGCCAGACCGAGAAGGTGGTGAGCATACAAAATAGACAGGCTTTATGAATAAAGAATATCTGATATATAATAGAGTATAGCGTAAATGCAATTGCTATGAAAACAGACAGGGCAGCCAAAAGATGAAACTCTTCGGGACAGACGGCTGTGAAGAAGAACATCGTGGTGAAATACATCCACGATAGCTCTCCAATTCCTATTCCTGCAATACTTGCACCTTTGGATTTGAGCACTTCATTGCAATCTATAACTTTACCTATATGGCAGAAACGGTGTAGAAAATGATGGTCTACCATTTCTTTGTATAGGATTATAGTAGAAATGATAATACCGCAAGTTAATGCAGAGAGATAGAGTGGTAATCCGGGGGGATAATTTCTGCTCCAGATTGAAGAGAAAACTAAGAGGACAGATATGATCCCGGCAATTAGTATTCTGTGCTGCCGACACATATAGTTAATATTTCCGATCAGGCAATGAGATTCACAGATGGTTTCCCGAGTGATTTCACCTAACAGGACAATTCCTGTCCATTGGTGAATAAATAATTTTCTACTTATGGGCATGTGGCTGACTTCGGAAGTAGTGATAATGAGCCGATCCTGTTCTATCTTTTCAACAAGACAGAATGTAGAATGGCTTGTTTCTAATTGGGTAATGAACGGGCCGTGCAGCTTCTCCAGATATTGGGGTTGAAGTTGGTAAACTACGTTCTTTACATGAAGTGCATCTAAAGCGCCACTGATACCTTGCATGGTGTTGCCCAACGGATTGTCGAGCAGACGGCATATAGTAGTCCTGCTCACTTTTACGGTCAATGACCGTAAAAAGTGATGGACTACTTCACTGGTGGCATAATCATCTCCCAGCATAGTCTGAATTTATAGTTAAAGTTTAGGTTAGGTTCTTTGTTAAAGAGTAAAGTATCCGCTTAAGCGAATTTCATCTGATACAATCTCTATCTGATATTTTCCGGAATTTTCTGCACTTACATTGATTGTGATAAGTGTAGGCATGGAATAAGTCTCAGAATAAACGACTGCTCCTGTAGAAACATTTGTAATGGTAATACTTGCAGAAGGCAAATCCTTGTTGAAAACTACAGTGACTATATCACTATCGACATAGGCACTGGCGGGCTGGATGATGATGCTCCGAGCTATAGGACCACCTTCTTTAGATCCTACCGGGTCTAAGGGAATCTCCCTTTCATCATCATCGGCAAATGAAAAACGATCCTGGGCTTGCAATGAAATACTGCCCAATACTACAGTTAATACAAAAAATGCAAATAATAACTTTTTCATAAGATATACTTTTAATTTGTTACGACGGCGGCAAATTTAGAGAGAAATTATCCAATGAGAGTGTATAAAAAGTGTAGAAATGTAGGGAAAAGGTTCTATAATCTGGAATTTGCTCTTATTTTTATAGAAGTTTCTCCAGAATATCACGAAGTGACATTGATTTATCGGTGTATTTCATTTTCTGTTCTAATATTTTCTTAGTCTTTTTATATATGGCATCTCTGCTACATTCCATAATATATCTGAAATGGCTGGTAGGTATGTCTGTCAGATATAGACAGCAAAGGTGTATTTCATCTTGCGACAGGGGATATTTTGTAGCAAGACGGATAGTTATGTTATTCCAGCGTATATCAGTTTCTGCAATTAGCTGCCTCCAATCTTCTTCATCGAAATACTCGCTCGATTTATCTGTTTTCTTATATGATTGGATGATTCGTTTCATTTTTACATATACTTCAGAGTGTTCATAGGATTCTTTAAGTAATGCTTGACGTTCTGTTTTTAAAGTGTATAGTTCTTCTTCTAGGATTTGTTTTTCTGTTTGGCTGTAGTTATGTAGGGCGATCTCTTTTTGTAGAAAGTTGATTTGCTCATTTTTCTGTTGAAGCAGTTCTTCTGTCTGCTTGTTTATTTCTATTTCTTTTCGTTTGAAGTTGATTACTTCTTTTTTGTGTCTTTTCCATAATGCGAGAAATAGTGTCAAGAAAATCACTATTCCTATGGCTATATAATAATAAACTTGATCTAAGTTTGCTTTGAATTCTGATTGTTTGCGCTGTATTAGTATATTTTTCTCAGCTGTAACGATTTCAGCACTCTGTTGCTTTTGTTGGGCGCTATCCAGATAAGAAGAATATTTTCTTTCCATCTCAAGTGCCTTTTCCAATAATCCCTGCTTTTTGGCAATATCAGCTAAACGCATATAGGCACCTGCTTTGGTATAGTGGTCTTCGCTATGAAGGCTTTTATTTAAGTAAATTGAGGCGGAATCATATTGAGATATTTTGTAATAAGCGTCACCCAAAACCAGATAGGCCCTGTCCAGTGCATTTGAATTATCTTGATTGTTGATATTGAGTTTTGCGAATTCAACAGCTTTTTCCCCCATGTTCATACGTCCGTATAATAGACTTAATGAATAAGCTGTTTTGGCTATCATACTTCTTTGATTCATGTTACATGAAATATTGAAAGCATGGAGTATTTTTTCTTCTGCTTTTTGATAGCATTCTCTTCCTTTTCTTATGTTTATCATCCCTCGTTGGGATAGTGCATCAGCCCAAAGGATAGAGTCTTTCTCCAATATTGCTAATTTTTCTGTTATTTGATAGATTGAATCGGCTTGTTCATTTAATCTTTGTAAATAGTATAAATAGGCTATATTGTTGTATATATGCCCTGTTAAACTATTGTCAAAGATTCTTTTTGAATAGGTTATGGCTTTAAAGAATTCTTTTAGAGCTTCTGGATGATCGTCTTTGTTTCTCCAAATGCATCCTAAATAATAATGTGCCCTTGCCTGCATGGCTGTATTTTTAGTGGAATCATAATATTGCACTGCAATACGTATTAGAGAATCCTCAGTTTGATGGATGAAATTCTTGTCTTTGACTTGTGTCAATAACAGTGCATAATATGCGCGGTCGGCTGCTAAGTGTAATCCCTTTGGTTGAATACCCTGTAAGAAATGTAAGGCGCTGTCAGGGAACTTTTGTATGAGAGAATCGGCTTGTACAAGTTGGATGTTCGGGCTGGAACGAGTACAAGCCGCTAATATACAAGATGCAAGTAATAACATAGCTAAGACAGTGGTTTTCATTGATTTATCATTTGTTGTTGCAGCCTGCAAAAGTACCCGTTTCTGGTGATAAAACAATGTAATGTAGGTGTGGAAAATAAACAACCCCTATTCCTGAAAATAAATCAGAAATAGGGGCTTATTAATTTTAGGTGTATTTTTTATCAGGTATGTAGTTCCAATACAAAACGGCACCCCTTGGTATAACTGCTGTCCAGCGTCAGGCTACCATTCATTTTAGTAGCAATTAGAGAACAGATAGGTAGTCCTAAAC